>Ga0308395_1000562_pt1 | contig 28677 bp, 22 predicted proteins | sample Hotspr20SampleP4_FD_202097 | JGI IMG/M metagenome (GOLD analysis project Ga0308395, IMG submission 202097) | Hot spring phototrophic mat microbial communities from Mushroom Spring, Yellowstone National Park, Wyoming, United States - 20050930_P4 ...
CGACCCAAAAGCCAGCCCCATCCGTGAATGTCTTCCACACTCTCAGAAAGGAGCATGACCCTACAGTAACATTTTCATTTGAACCCACCATCCACTTTCGGTAACATTTTCTTTTGACTTGACACGGGGGTTTCGTGCCTTTTTTCCAAAAGTCGTTCCCTTTCCCTTCCGCAATTCGGAACGATCCTTGCACCAGGAACAATTCCATCAATCCAACCGTCTTATCCATGCCCTTTTCAAAAGCGGACTGAAACAGTCGTCATTAATTCAGGATGGTATAATTTTCTTATGAAAGCAATCGGTTCACTCACCTTCTCCAACCAGCGCTCACTGTTGCAGCAATTGCTCACGGCAATGCTGCTTTCTCTCGTCTTCACCTTCGTCCTTTTCATTGCAGTGATTCTGACCTACCAGATCTGGTTTGCCGGGCGAATTTTCCCCGGTGTTCAGGTCGCCGGCATACCGGTAGGTGGACTGAGCCCTGCCGAGGCAGCCGAGAAAATCTCCGCCCAAATCACCTTCCCCACCCAGGGGCGCATCGTTCTGAAAGATAACGAGAATTTGTGGGTAGCCTCGCCCCAGGAACTGGGGCTCTTCCTTGACCCCGGTGCTTCGGCAACCCTTGCCTTTCGGGTCGGACGGGATGGCAATCTTCTTAACCGGCTTGCCGATCAGTTCAACGCTTGGTACACCGGTAAAAACACTTCCCCCGTACTGCTGTTCGACCAGCGCATTGCTTACGTATACCTCAACCGCATCGCCGCGGTCATCAACCGACCGGTTATTGAAGCCAACCTCGGCTTGCAGGGAGAGGAAGTAATTGTGCGTTCCGGCGAAATCGGCCGCACGCTCGATATTGACGCTTCGCTGGCACTGGTCTCGGCGCAGGTGCAATCCCTGCAGGAAGGGGTTGTCCCGCTGGTTGTTCAGGAAACCCCGCCTGTCATTCTGGATGCCAGCCAGCAGGCCGAGCTGGCGCGCCGTATCCTCAGCCAGCCTCTAACCCTCACCATGCCGGAAGGCCAAACCGCACCCGGCAGCCCATGGGTCTTTGATCGCACCACACTGGCATCCATGCTCTCGATTGAACGCGTGCGCAATCAGGATGGCGAACAATACGAGATCACCCTGAACAGCGAAATGCTGATCACCTTCCTTTCCAATTTAGCTCCCAACCTGCGTACTTATCCTCAGAATGCTCGTTTCATTTTCAACGACGATACCCGCCAGCTAGACCTGCTTCAACCGGCCGTCATCGGACGCACCCTCAATGTGGATGCCACCCTGCGCGCCATTCAGGAAGGGTTGAAGCAGGATCAGCACACCATTCCACTGGTTTTCGATTACACCAACCCCCCGGTCACAGATGATGCCACTGCTGAAAGCCTGGGCATCACCGAACTGGTCAGTCAGCATACCTCTTATTTTTACGGCTCAAGCCGTGAGCGGGTTCAAAACATCCAGGCGGCCGCCAGCCGTTTTCACGGTTTGCTGGTTCCGCCGGGAGCTACTTTCTCGATGGCTGACGCATTGGGCAATATCAGTCTGGATAATGGCTATGCCGAAGCGCTGATCATCGTCGGCGGACAAACCATCAAAGGCGTTGGCGGCGGTGTATGCCAGGTCAGCACCACCCTCTTCCGCACTGCCTTCTTTGGCGGCTACCCGATTGTTGAGCGGCACGCCCACGCCTACCGCGTCAGTTATTACGAAAAAACCTACGGCAACCGCCTTGATCCGAAACTGGCCGGATTGGATGCCACCGTTTATGTTCCCATTGTGGACTTCAAGTTCACCAATGACACCCCTTACTGGCTGCTGATGGAAACCTACGTCAACCCCAATGCCAGCACCCTGACGTGGAAGTTCTACTCCACCTCCGATGGGCGCACCGTGGAATGGCAAACTACCGGACCGGTGAATATTGTCGAACCGCCCAAACCCCTCTACAAGGAAAACCCCGAGCTGAAAGAAGGCGAAATCAAACAGGTGGATTGGGAAGCCAAAGGCGCCGAAGTGACCGTTACCCGTACGGTCTATCGCAACGGTCAGGTGTACTTTACCGACCGCATCTACACCCGCTACCAGCCCTGGCAGGCAGTTTACGAATACGGCCCCGGCACCGAAATTCCCACCCCAGAACCCGAAAACAACGACTGAGCCCTCTTAAAAGAAACAACTCCGGCTTTATCCCCATCGCCAGAGTTGTTTCTTCTGCACGATCCCCTGAAGTCGTCGGCAGCGGGACGAAATTGGCAATAAAGAAACGATCAAAATTAAGCGGGGATTGTGAATACGGCTATAATATACTAGGAAAACACTCAAAATTGTTCTGAGTTGCGCTCTAAAATCACTCCCAAAGACGAAAGAAAACCTCTTCATGCCTACCGGCGAACCCCGCTTCAGCGAACTGCTCCAACGCGCCATCAACCGCATCGCATTTTTGGAAAACAAAACCCGCCAGGTCGTGTTTGACGAATTGGGTTACGCCCTCGGCCGGCAAGGTGGCAGTGCCATTCAATACTGGCTTTACCACCAGCGCGTGCCTGCCCGGCTGGAGGATGTGGAAAACCTGGCGCGCATCATCGCCCACCGTGGCGGCTGGGAAAACGAAAATGATCTGCGTTCCTTTCTTTCCCGTGGCGGCCACCCCAGTGCCGATGTTCTCGTTCGTCAAATTTTTCCGAACGAACCCATCTCCACCACCAGCGCCACCGCTCAGCCGGCCTTCATCGTCGGTCCGCCGATTCTCAAGCCGCATCAATTCTTTGGGCGCACACGTGAACTCCGCCGCATCTTCACCGCTCTCAACAGCGCCCCCATGCAAAACGTGGCCATCAGCGGTCTTTCACGCAGCGGGAAGACCTCCCTGTTACATTATATCCACACCATCACCCGCACCCCTCCCGGCGCCCTGCGCCCCAACCAGCCCCAAAACTGGCTGGACGAGCCCCAGCGTTACCGCTGGGTGTATGTTGACTTTCAAGACCCGCGCGTTTGTAATCGCCAGGGGTTCCTGCTCTATGTTTTGCGCCAGCTCAACTTTCCCGCCCCGCCCTCACTCGATCTGATTCAGTTTGTGGATATTGTCGTCCGCTATCTGGTCAATCCCACCGTGATTCTACTGGATGAGATTCAAATTGCGCTCACCAATCCCGAATTTACCCAGCAGTTCTGGTGGAGTTTGCGTTCGCTTTCTTCCAACCTCACCGATGGAAAACTGGCTTTTGTGATTGCGGCCCAAAACCAGCTGCCGACCCTGCAAAATGCGCTGGGCAAACCATCACCATTCTTAAACATCTTTGGGCATTCCATTCAGCTTGGCCCGCTCAACGAAGAAGAAGCCCGCCAGTTAATCCAGTCCAGCCCGCTCCCCTTCTCCCCCGCGGATGCCGATTGGATTATCCAGCACAGCGGCTGCTGGCCGGCCCTGCTGCAAATTCTATGCAGCACCCGGCTGGTTGCCCTGCAGGAAAATCAATCCGATGAAATCTGGAAGGGCGATGCGCTGGCCAACATTCAACCCTACCGCTACCTGCTGGAAACGCCATGATCTCAGCCCCGCTTTCGCTCAGTCCTGCCAGCCGCCTCAGGTTGGTTTCTCCCTTACGCATTCTCTTCTGGCTGATCGTTCACCCGGCAGCCTGGCAGCGCCATCTCGCCCTGATTGACCCATCCCTTCCGTTGGACTTCAGCCTGATCGAATTGACCGACAAACAACGCCGTAACCCGCAATTGGCACGCTTTTTGCTGTTCACCTGGCTTTCTCTGGGATTGTGGATTGCGTTCCTGATTCCCTTCATCAGCATCTTCTTGGGCAACTCACTGAATGATTTGCCGATTAAACTGGCAATTGGAATCGGCTATGGCCTCTCTGCCAGTCTGTGCGGCGCCCTGCTGGCTGGCATTGGAAGCGGTTTAACCTTCGGTTTTGTCTTAGGGTTGGGCACCGGCCTGCTCCTGCCAGATATGGATGCTTACTTTGTGGTCACCGCTGCCGCAGCCGGGCTGGCTGCCAGCGTTCAGCTCAACCTGCTGCAAGTCCGTCAGCGCCCCTCTTCTCTTCTTCGCTGCCTGTTGGGAGTGATCACCGGCATTCTGGTCGGCGCCGGGGTAATTTTTGGATTTTGGGCAATAGCCTCTGGGGAGTTAATCAACACCCCCCAAACCTTGCAAATTGACCAGACCATCAGCGGTTTATCGTTGATCCTGCTGATTGGTAGCGCACTGCCGATTGGGTTCTTAACCGTTTGGCTGACTTTACACCTGCGCAGCCGCAGCGGCTGGCGTCGCTCACTGCTTCCGGCAGTTCTGCTAACCTTCTGGATGGCACTCGGTTATGCCGGTCTGGTCAGCCAGTCCAGTCAAACAATTTTGATGAATTTGAACGCCGGTATGATCGGCGGGGCGTTCATCACCCTTTTGTTTGGGTTGAGCAGCACGCTTACCCGTCAGGTCGGCGGCAACAATGCTGCCGCAGTTGCCAGCGGGCTGGTTGCCGGTGTTGGTTGGATCCCACTCGGACCGCACGTACTTGCCGGTTACCAACACCAGCCGCATTTGATAACAATTGCACTGGTGGTTTTGGTCTTTGGCCTGACCATTTCATTCTGGCGGCCGCTCCTCTTCTACCCGCTGGTTGCCATTTGGAACAATTTTTGTTTCAACCTCGACCAAAACCGGCCGGGCGATTTGCGCTGGTTCTGGCTGCACGCCGCCTTTTGGGATGAGAAGCAGCGCCTGACCTGGCCCGACCTGGATGAATATCTGCTGTTGCTCTCCGAACGCCAGCCGCACCTGCTTCAGGACGTGTTGATTTTACTCTCGGCTACTGCTCAGCGGCCGGTTGCCCAAAAGGTGCAAATGGAATTGACCGCCCGCCAGTTTGAAACCTGCCCGGATGTGCCTTCCATTGCTGCAATCCATCACCAGACCGCCGCCGGCCTGCTGGAAGGACCGCTTTCCACCATCCTCATCGCCCTTCACAACATCAGCCGGGATATTGAACATGCTTTGCGCCAGACCACACCCTACCAACAGCGGTTAGGGCTGGGCATGGCACGCGACAAACTGGCCACCCTGCAAAATGAGCTGCTCTTAAGCCGCCACCCCCAGTCACAGCGTTTTGCGCCCATCATTGCCAGATGGCAGCGCATGCTATCCTCTCACATCGAAGCCATGACGATTCCTGCCCAATATCAGCAGGAAATTCCCAACCCATATATTTGCGGTATGCCGCTCAGTGAGCGGCAATCCCTCTTGTTTGTCGGGCGCAGTGAGATCATTGAACGCATCAACCAGATGCTCATGCAGGACAAATGCCCCCCGCTGTTGTTGTTCGGGCAGCGCCGCATGGGGAAAACCTCACTGCTGCTCAACCTCAGCCATTTTCTAACTTCCAGCATCATTCCCTGTTTTGTGGATTGTCAGGGACTGGCAGGGTATCAGGATAGTGATGAACTGGTTCCCGAATTTGTTGAACTGGTTCGCCAATCGGCGCTGCGCTTTCGCAATGTAGATTTGCCTGCTTTCAGGGGGCAGTCATCTTCAGGCGGAAGTCTTTATCAAATGCTGAATCAGTGGGTGGCAGCCACCGAAGCCCAACTGGAAAGCCGCCAGCAAACCCTGCTGCTGGCAATGGATGAATTTGAGAGTCTTGAAGCAATTATGAATGCCAATCTAAAACTGGCAAAAATCTACCTTGGATTTGCCCGCCACACCGTTCAACACCACCCGCGCTTCAAGATCCTTCTGGCTGGAACCCACCTGCCTGAAGAAATGCCCCTCTGGCGCGATTTTCTCATCAATGCCCGTGTACTGAAAATTGACTACCTGACCCGATCCGAAACCCTGCAATTAATTGAGCAGCCGGTCAAACCTTTTCCGCTGACATATGCCCCGGAGGTCAGTCAGGCTATCTATGAACTGACCCGCGGTCATCCCTATCTGGTGCAATCCCTGTGTTTTGAACTGGTCTTGATTAAAAACGAACAACCACTGAGCAGCCGCTTCCGGGTTACCCCTGAAGACCTTGAACAGGCGCTCCGAAACGCCCAAACCGGAAATATCATCTTCTTCAATGACCTGTACCACAATCAACTCAGCCCGCTGGCAGCCAGCATGGCAATTGCCCTCGCCCGGCAAGGCTCACAAACCTGTCTGCCGGCGGATGAATGGCACAAAATCGCTCCGCTCTTTAGCGAAAGCGGGCTTGCCGAGTTGCTCAAGCGGGATGTGATTGAACCGGTCAATGGCGCCTATCGTTTTCAGGTGGAATTTATCCGCCGCTGGTTTGCCGATCAACCCCTGATTCCTCACAACCAGTCATCACCCTCGTAACGCTCCCAGTCTTTCTCGCTCCAGCCATACGCACCGCGCAGCGGCACAAAGCTGACCGGGATGATATTCTCATAGGTGAATTTTCCCGCCTGTTTGTGCCAGACCTGTAAAATCTGCTCGATGCGGCTGCCAACCGGCAACACCAACCGCCCGCCCTCTGCCAGCTGATTCAAAAGGGGCGGAGGCGGGGCTGCCGCAGCGGCGGTTACCACAATGGCATCATAAGGAGCGGCCTGCTCCCACCCCATACTGCCATCGCCCGTGTGAACATGCACATTCAAATAACCCAGCTGTGAAAGCACCTCAGCCGCCCGCAGCGCCAGGCCGACATGCCGTTCCACGCTATGCACTTCCTTTGCCAGTTCCCCCAAAATTGCCGCCTGATAGCCCGAACCTGTACCGATTTCCAGCACACGTTCTTCCCCTTCCAATCCCAGCAGGGAAGTCATCAGAGCGACAATATAGGGTTGAGAAATCGTTTGTCCCTTGCCAATCGGCAGCGGGCCGTCATCGTAGGCTCTGTCGCGCAAATCCACCGGCACAAAGAGATGGCGCGGCACTTTGCGAAAGGCTGCCAGCAAACGCGGGTTGTGCAAACCGCGCCGCTCGATTTGCTCGCGAACCATTGTTTCACGGGCAATGGTGAAATCACTATCCATATTCACTTTTCTATTAAAGCACGAAACGGGCAAACAACCAACCGTTTACTTCCGTTTATAAACCCGCCCATAGTCGTCCTGATAAATCAACTGCCACCGCTCCGTGAAAGAAGGGGCTTCCAGATAATCCGGGCACTCCTCCGGTTGATACGTCCAGAAATTGGCACAAAAAGTGACATAGTACTGCGGATCGCGTTGTGCAACCATGGATTCCAGCCCCAGCGGATAATGCAGTTTGGTTGGACGATTGGTGTACTTCTCCCCATACACATAGTACATCAGCCCATGTTCAATCTGGACAACCGAATCATGAATGTTGCGGCGCACAAAGTCATACGCCGAGAAGTAACCATCCACCCCCACCGGTTCGCGAAATTGATCCCGCAGAACAATATCATTGCCGGGGTAGATTTTCAACAAATCACGGTTTTGCCAGAACAGGCCGCCCCCAATGAGCACCACCGCCGTCACCCCGGCAAGCATCCGCCAGCGGCGGTTATTCAGCCAGTTGAGGGCTTTTTGAATGAGTGGCCCCGCCAGCCCAACCAAAAGCACAAACAGGTAACTCAGCAGCGCTACCCCAAAGCGCCAGCCAATCTGGGTGGGCTGCTGATTGCTGCCATAAAAAGCGGTTTGAGGAGTAACCACAAAGGAGAAAAACAAAACCAGCAGCGCAAGTGCCTGTGCCATGGAAGGCAGCCCCAGCCAGCGCTCCAGCCGGCCGCCCTGAAGCGCTTTGCCCCCCAGCCGGCCAACCACCGCCAGCAGAACCAGTCCACCGGTTACGCCGAGCACAAACAAAAACAACTTGGGCAGATAATTGTAAAAGTAGGGGTTGGTCAGGTTATTCAGAATGCTCCACTCGTTGTATTCCCACACACCGGGCGGGAAGAGGGTGTGAATCACGACGAGGTTACGCACAATCCACAACGCCGATGGCACGGTTACAAGCGCCGAGAACAACACGCTCAACAGCGTTTGCCGCACATTCACCCTTTGCCAGAGCGACTTTCCCCAACGGAATAAAAGCGGCAGCCAGAGGGGCAGCAGCGCATATACCCCCACCGGTTTGATGGCCAGAATCAGGGAAGTACAAAACGCCAGCCCTGGCAGGTGAAAGGCTATTCTCTGCCCTCGTGGGCCGATCGGCGCAAAAACCAACCCTGCCAGCACCACCGCCGCCGTGAGCAAGTCGTTTTTACCAATCACAAAAGCCTGATCCACCACAATCCACCATGGATTATTGGCAATCACGATCGAGCCGCTCAGGAACATCACCAGTGTCAAAAAGGCCAATATCCCGCCTGGTAAACGCGTATAGCGCCACCCCAGCCCCCAGATGGAGAGAAAAGCCAGCAAGGCAATCAACGTATGCACTGTGCCGAACAGGGTTTCATCGCCGGTCAACAGCAGTCCAAATGCCAAAAGCGATTCAAACCCGTTGGGATATTCCCCAAACGGAATGGATAGATCCCAGTAAGTACCGCTTTTATACAATTCAATCGCTTTGGGGAAATGGTATGCCCCCGCATCCCAGTGCAGCACATCACTGATTGGGGAAAAAGGCCAGCGCATCAACGGCAGGAGGACAACCAGAAAGAACACCAGCACGCTGACCAGCCAGCCGGCTGCATTCAACCAGCCCATTGAGCCGACAGCCCGCTCATCCCGCTGGCGTAAATCAGCCAGCAGCCCGCCCTCATCCCAACGAAAAAAGAGCCAGACAGCGCCAACCAAGACAAACCCGCCGAACAGCGCCATCGGTAAAAAGCGAAAAATACCCAAAAACGCGGCGATTTGGGCAGAATAGATTACCGCAAACAGGAAACAGACCAGCCCGGCAAACAGGAAGAACATCCCCAGCGAAGGATTATGGAAGGAAGTCAGCCTGCCAGTTTTCTTCATAACCAATGGCAAAGTTTATACCCGGTTTTGGCGAAAATTACAATCCTTATGGCTGGTTGGTTGCAATTTTCAATCAACCACATGGTGGAATAAACGAGACACAGCACCAAAGAATCGGGAAAATTCCCTGAGCAGCTTGAGGGGCGGCAATTTACCTTTGGCAGGGTCAAGATGGCTGAACTGCATCTCCGTAAAATACAAACCGGGGCGTTGACCGAGGGCAGCGCATAAACGCCGGGTTTCGCCAATCGGAATGACCTGATCTCCCCGATCATGCAGCAAAACGACCAGCGGCGCTTGTAGATCCTCCGCATAGGTCAGTGGGGAAATTTCTGAAAAGGCTTGCCGGATTTGATCGGGCAAATGCTCCAGCGCGCTTTCGGCTTCTGCCAGGCTTGAGGCCGATAGCAATGCAGCCACGGCTTTGCCATCCTCTGAAAGACTGCTTTCATCATCCAGTTCCTCTCCCTCCAAAAATGTACGGCACAGGTACCCGGATTCCTCAGGGTGCAGGAAGGCTGTCAGCGAGTGGATGAATACCTTGCGTGTCAATTGATCCACCTTCCACGCCCGCCTGCCGTCCTGCTCATCAACCGTGCTGCTGGCAATATCTCTGGAAAATGTCCACAGCGAAGAGTAGGGAGCATAAGCACTGACATAGGAAACCTGCTGACGAATCAACGGGTGCGCCGCCGCCATCAGCGCAAACGAGCCGCCCACACAGGTACCCAACAGACCGCTGCGGCTGGCATCTACAAACGGCTGCTCAATCAGCCATTGATACGCCAGTGCAATGTTGTTAATGTCTTTCGGGTCAAGCCGAAAATCGCGCATTGCCGGTGACCAGTACAGCAATGCCGCAAAACCCGCCCGCGCCAGCGCTCTACCCAACACCGGCACCTGCGGATGATTCACCTCAAAAGGAACCACCCCCAAACAAACCAGAATGCCCGGATGACGGCCGGGTGATGAAGGGCGGTAAGTTTCCCCTTCGGCAATCCCGTCCGTCGTCGGATAATGCACCCGCTCAATCAGCGGTGGGTGCGTCACCCAATCCACCGGTCGGGAGGGCAGCATTGGGAAGACCTTGAGGAAAAATACAGTCGCCCTCCCCAAAGCACGGAGTGGCCGGCTTGTCTTGCGAATGAAATCAATCATCTTAATAACATCCTCATTCCAGTTATTTATTTACCGCACGAACAATCAGCCAGACGAGGATGGTCAAGACTACCAGCCACAAACCGATTACCAGAATGGCACCAGCCCGGCTGACAGGTTTGCCTTGCTGCAACAATTCTTCCGACTGCCGCCGGGCTTCTTCCATAACCGCCGGCGGGATCATTTTCAAAGCCAGAGCAATTCCCAACGGGGTAATGATCAGATCATCGAGATAGCCGAGGACAGGCACAAAATCAGGGATCAGATCAATGGGGCTAAAAGTATGGGCAATCACCAGCCCTAGAAACACCTTGGCATACCAGGGAACTCTTGGATCACGAGCAGCAATGGTTAATGCGTAAGCATCCCGTTTCAGCACCCGCGCGCGGCTTTTCAATTTCTCCATCATTCGAATCTCTCAAGGTTGTTGAGGTTTAAATTTTTGACCAGCTTCTTAAGCAAATCCAGGCTCTCTCTACCCCATTCAAGGGGAGTATGGTGTCATTATATCAATGCCCGCCGCTTCTGAATGGCTTTGTAGATTTCCATCACCACCAAAACCACGCTGGCAAGAGCAAACAAAATCAGCCACGTCTGCCATGTCAGCGATTCGGTGCGCAGCAAGGATTGCAGGAACGGCACTTCGGTTGCCAGAATGTGCAGTCCAAGCGCCACCAGCATACCAATTGCCAGCACGCGGTTGCGGCTGAACGATATCTTGAAGGCAGATACCTCTTCCGAACGGCAGTTCAGCACATGATAAAACTGCATCAGCACCAGCAGCGCCAGCAGGATGTTGCGCGCCGTGTCTTCGGCGTATCCCTGCCGCACCAGGAACACCCACACTGCCAGACAAACCAGCGCCATGGTCAGCCCGCTGATCAGCAGCTGTTCAATCATCTTGCGGTTAAAAATGCCCTCGCTCGGCTTGCGCGGCGGATGGCGCATCACCCCCGGTTCCCCGGCTTCAAACGCCAGCGCAACGTCCTGAATTCCGTTAGTCACCAGGTTCAACCACAGGATTTGCACGGCAATTAACGGCACGGGAAATTGCAGCAAAATTGCCAGCGCAAGCAACACCAGTTCAGCAAAACCGGTTGAAATGAGCAGGAGGGTTACTTTACGCACATTGGCATAGGCAAAACGGCCTTCCTCAACCCCCGCCACAATCGAGGCAAAGTTGTCATCGGTAACGATCATCGAGGCGGTATCCTTGGCAATATCGGTACCGGAGCCCATTGCCACCCCGATGTTGGCTTTCTTGAGTGCCGGCGCATCGTTGACACCGTCCCCGGTCACGGCCACAAATTCACCCAGTCGGATGAGCGCATCCACAATTTGCAGTTTCTGATCGGGGGTGACCCGCGCAAAAACAGTTTTGTGCTTGATCCCTTCGTAGAACTCGGGAATCTCCGGTGAGCCAATCTCTCCCAGTTCTTTGCCGGTAATCACATCCGCCGAGCTTTCAGCAATGCCCAATTCGCGGGCAATGGCCAGCGCAGTTGCCGGATGATCGCCGGTAATCATCACAACCTTGATGCCAGCCATTTGGGCAGTCTGCACCGCCTCTTTGACCTCCGGGCGGAGCGGGTCAATAAAGCCCAGTAGCCCCAGCAGGGTGAGGTCGGCCTGATCATTTTCCAGATCTTCCAAAGTGCCACCACCGGCTGCCAGCGCCAGCACGCGGTAACCATTTTCTGCTTTTTGGTGTGCCAGTTGCAAAATTTTGTCCCGATCCAGCGGCTCTTCGCCCTGGGCGGTCATCATCCGCGCACAAAAATGCAACACGGTTTCCACTGCCCCTTTGACCACCAGCCGCGGGGCGCCTGCATTTTCGTAAACCACAGCGGCATAGCGTTTTTCAGACTCAAACGGAGCTTCGTCAAGGATACGTACCTGTCGGCGCAGTGTAGAGGGGTCAATATTCAGTTTATAACCCAATGCCAGCAAAGCTACATCCATGGCATCACCGGTATGTTGCCACTTACCGTCTTCTCTTTCCAGCGTGGCTTCGTTACACAACGCGCTTTCTCGGGCAATGCTCAACAGCCGGCCCTGTATCTCTGGTGTAATTTCTCCCTCTTCACCTGCCAGCCTGACCTCGCCCTCATCGTTATATCCCTGACCGCTGATCTCAATCAGCGTCCCTTCCGGCAGCATAATTTGCTTGACGGTTTGTTGATTGACGGTTAACGTGCCGGTTTTGTCGCTGGCAATCAGGGTACAACTTCCCAGACTTTCCACCGCCGTCAGTCGCCGAACAATCACATTACGGCGCGCCATACGGCTGGTCGCCAGTGAAAGGGCAACCGTCATCGCCACTGGCAGCCCTTCCGGTATGGCAGAAACAGCCATTGCCACCACCAGAATGAACACATCGCTGAGCGCCTCACCGCGCGCAAACTGAATCATGCCCAAAATAGCGGTAAAGCCCAGCACAATCAGCGCAATTTGCCGGGCAAACTTTTCCATGCGGATGACCAGCGGCGGTTTTGCGCCCTCTTCTTCGCTGATGGTTTTGGCAATCTTTCCAACCTCTGTGTACGGACCGGTTGCCACCACAACCCCCACGCCCCGCCCGGACATGACCGTTGAACCGGCATAGGCCATGTTGCGCCGGTCACTGACCGGCAAATCGGCCGGCAGGGGTTTTTCGCTCTTCTCCACCGCCAGCGATTCACCGGTCAGGAAAGACTCATCAATGCGCAGGTTGTTCACCTGAATCAGGCGCATATCGGCCGCCACCTTGTCGCCGGATTCGACCAGCAGAATGTCTCCCGGCACAATTTCTTCAGCCGGGACGGTTAAAATACGCCCCCTGCGCCTTACCCGCGCCTTGATCTTCAGCAATACCTGCAAAGCGTGTGCGCTCTGCTCGGCGCGCCACTCCTGCACGGTGCCAATCACGGCATTGAGCAGAATCACTGCAAAGATGAACACGGCATCTTTGTAATCCTGCATCAGCAATGCCACAACACCGGCGATCAAAAGGATATAGATCAATGGACTGGCAAATTGATGCAGGAACACCTGCAGGAGGGTGGGCGGTTCTTTGGCTGGCAGGGTGTTTCTGCCAAACTCGCGCAGGCGCTCGGCAACCTGCTCCTCGCTCAGCCCATCCGGCAGGCTTTGCAGTTTACGGAAAACGACTTCCAGCGGTTCGGCGTGCCAGGCAATGACCTTTTTGCCGCCTTCAGTGAATTCAATTCGGTTAATATCCAAATCTTCAGGTCGCATGGGTTCTTCTCCTTTTCCATGGTTTATGCTTCCCCCCTGTTGTTTACGGCCTGAACTTTTACAGCCCGCTTTGGTCTGATAATTGTACCAGAACTATCCCCCGCGCCGGGGCGCGCCGCGGCGTTTGGGCGGCGCTTCCCCGCGCGAAACATAAGCCGGCACCGTGATACCATACACGTTGCACACTCTTCGGTCCATCATGCGGCTGCGAATGCGCGGGTCAATTTCATCCAGTGCCTGCGCGGTGGTGATGACGGTGGGCAGTTTGGCGTTATAGCGGTAATTGAGCAGCTGATACAACTTCTCGCGCGCCCAGGGCGTAGCGCTTTGGGTGCCCAAATCATCCAGTATCAGCAATGACGCAGAACGCACCTCCTCGAAACGGCGGTCATAAGAAACCGTACTGGAAGGTGAAAACGCTGCCCGCAGGTGATCGAGCAAATCCGGCACAACCACAAAAATCGGCTCTTCCCCCACCCCTTTGCGGTAATTGCCAATCGCCGCCGCCAGATGCGTCTTGCCGCAGCCATAACTGCCCATAAAAACCAGCCAGCCGCGCGGATTTTCGGCAAAGGCTACCGCGGCATCAAAGGCTTTTTGCAGGGTGGCGCGGTCTTCGGGCGGTAATTTCTCGTGTTCGCGCAGGTTAAAGGTGCCAAAAGTGTGATCCGCCAGGAGAGACAGGGTTGAAATCAAAGAACGCACCTCTTCACTGACCGGCGAACGGTAGTCGGGCGCGTAGATGTGTACGCGGGTCACCAGCTCCGCATCCTGTAAGCGCGAAGAAATCCGCCCGTCAATTTCTTCCAGCAGCAAATTGGTGGTAACCACCGTCGGCAGGCGGTGAATGTAGCGGTGATTGATGATCTGGTAGAGTTTCTCCTCCGCCCAGGGGGTAGCGTTCTGCGTCCCAAAATCATCCAAAACCAGCAGTCGCACATTGCGAATTTCGTTCAAACGCTGTTCAAAGGATTCATCCCCCCCGCCGAAAGATGCCCGCAACCAGTCGAGCAAATCCGGCACGGTCAAAAAGATGACTTCCACCCCCATCTCGACCACGGCGTTGGCAACCGCTGCGGCGAGATGCGTCTTGCCGCAGCCATAGGGGCCCATCAGCAGCAGCCAGCCCTGCAGCGTACGGGCATACTGCTGCGCCTGTTGATGGGCAAACTGCAGCGAACGAGCCTGTTGATCACCCAGCCCCAGCCGGCCCTGTACCTTGAAAGTTTCAAAGGTCATGTGGCGGAAGGCATCCAGATTACTCAGGCGCAGCAAACGCTGGCGCTCGCTGGCACTCACTTCCTGTTGGCGGCAGGTGCAGATGTGCAATTTCCCAAAATCAGGGTGACCCACCGGTAAATCGTGCGCCACGAACCCCACGCCGCCGCAAATGGGGCAGTTGGGATCACCCAACATGCCGGGCTGCTGCCCGCCGGGTGAGGTTTCACCTCGTTCAGTGTTCGACAAATTCGCCATATTCTCCCTGGATATAGCGTCGGCGATCTTTTTCAGACTTTCCCCGATTGGCTTCATGTTCGCTCCTCTCCAATCGCGCGCGCAGGATGGCTTCGACATACCGCCAGCGGCGCACGTTGCTTTCCACTGCGGCGCGAATCGCTTCCTCAATCCATTCAACCGGATAAGTTTTTTCGGCCTCTTCCAGCGTTTCGGCAATCAGCGGGGTGAGTGGGCCAATATTTTCTTCATACAGGCGAAAGATGTTGGGGCGTTCCAGCGTCAGCCGCACTTCCGGGCGCTGAATGTCCTCCGGCGACCATTCTCCGTTTTGCAGGGCCGCCACAGCAGCCCGCCCGCGCGGGGTATTGAGGAAATACAGGCTGTCTTCTTCTCCCAGATTGACCTTCAACAAGCTGCCGCGCTGGACGGCGCGTTCGAGTGCGTCCTGCAGGTTCGTTAACGCCTGGCGGCGGTTCTTTGCCAGCCCTTCCAGCAGCCGCTCATCCTCTGTCAGATCGGAAGCCCGGAAAAAACGAAATTCACCTTCCATACGGTCAAGCAGCCAGAAGGCATACAGCGTCACTTTTAACTCGCTCAAGTCATCTATCTGCGGCAGCAGCTCACTGAAAAAAGCGGCTGGCAGAGGGGTCAGGCGGGTTTTGCCGGGTGGAAAACCGGTAAAGGGTTTCATCAGCGGCCTGCTCTTTCGGAAGAGTCGCGCGGCAGGATGACCGCATTGTCAAAACGCGCCAGATTGCTGAGAAAGACCAGTTCAATGCCCGGATGGGTGGGGCCGTTGCGGTGTTTGGCAACGATGATTTCGGCAATATTCTGGCGCGGACTATCTTTTTCCATTGCTTCCGGGCGGTGAATGAACATCACAATATCTGCATCTTGTTCCAGACTGTTATGGACAATTATGTTATTCGCGACAAAATTATGATGCTCTGGAACAGTCAAATCATAAACCGGCTCTTCACCTTTATACTCAATGGATACCACCGCATCCCAGTAAACCTCGCTGTTCGCCAGCGCATTCAGTCTTTCCGAATGGAGAATTTTCGCAAGCCGGTTCGCTCTCATTCTGCTGATATTTTGCTTGTAAAGTGTCGTTCCACAATACGCATTTCCAAGAGCTGCCTGCAATTGCCGGCCGGTAATTCCCTCACTTTGCATGGCCGGAACCACAACCTGCCGCCACACGCGGGCGGGTATTACATCCCGATTAGTATTACTGACACGGTTTTGAAGGTAGTCATAAACTTCCTGCAAACGGCGTTCTCGATATGTTCCTACCGCCCCAACTTTCTCCGCAAAAAGGTTCAGGTCGGGTTTTCCAGTGATCACCACATTCCATTGATCCAATCCCTTTCCGTTTTGAGGAACACGTCTCAACAGAGCATTAATTCCCAAACGAAGCAAAAGTGATTGGACATCGCGGCTTAATTGCTCGCTACTGGAAGTATAGTAGGCAATTGCTCTGGTCTTTTTCCCGTGAATTAGTTGAATACTGCCATCAGTTGCCCACAAATAACGCAAAAAGGTTGCTATCGAACGCTCGGTTTGGGAAAAAACAATTTCAGGGATAAATTTTTGCGAGGAGCGCAGATTGAGAATTCCCAAACTTTTCAACCAATCAGTCATTGGGCTGTGAATCCCATGGGTATGATGCCGCTTGGAAGTGAAATATACCTGTAACCAAGAATTTTGCACCTGCACGCGCGGTTCAATTTGATCGGGAAACACAATCTGGGCAAGCCGCATAGCTTCCTGAGCCAGATCGGCCTCAGATGTAGTGTATTGGTAGGCATGATGGCTTAGAATACAACCATCTCCCAACAACAGCCCCAGCAAAGCCAGTTCTTCTTCGCGGATAGAGGTACGGGCAGAGGAAGGAATCACACGCGGTAGCGCAATCCGCTCGCCAACGGATAATTCGTCCAGGCGTTTCCAGCCATCCAATGTTAGGAAGCGGTGATTGGCAGTAGCTTCGATATATCTGCCCAGCCCGGTTGTCAATCGCCATACTTTTTTTGTGCCGGTTTCAAAAGCCTTACTGACCGGCATGGCTTCCAGATTTAAAGTATTCTCGTTCAACGCCCAAACGCAAAATCCTGTCTTGCCGACCAGGTCTCGGATGGGCACTTCCCGGCCGCTTTCTGCAAGGGTAATGCGGGTGTTACCCGTCAGGCAGCCGCTCTCTCTCAAATCCGATAGCACCGGCTTTTTGTCGGCACGCTGCTCAACCGCCCGCGAAAGCTGCGCCGCCGCCAGCACCGGTACGTTCAACTCGCGCGCCAGTACTTTGAGGTTGCGGGATATGTTGGAAACTTCCTGCACGCGATTGTCGGTGCGGATGTCACCGGACATCAATTGCAGGTAATCCACAATCACCAGATCCAGCTGCTTTTCCATGTGCAGCCGGCGGCATTTGGTGCGCAACTGCAGCGGCGTAATGGCGGGCGTATCATCCAGCCAGATTTCCGTTTCGCCAAGCACTTCAATGGCATGCGCAAACAGCGCCCATTCCTCATCCCTCAGTTTACCGCTGCGCAAGCGCTGGGTGTCAATCCCGGTTTCCTGAGCAATCAGGCGTTGCACCAGCTGCTCAGCCGACATTTCCAGCGAAAAGATGGCCACCCGTTTGCGGTGCTTTTGGGCAGCGTTCTTGGCCACCGAAAGCAAAAATCCGGTTTTACCCATGCCGGGGCGGCCAGCCACAATCAAGAAGTCGGAGCGTTGCAAGCCGCCCAGCAATTTATCCAGATCCACCAGCCCGGTCGGCACGCCAAAAATCTCATCGCTGCGCTGCGCCAGCTGGTCAATCCGTTCGTAGTACTCGCCCAGCACCACATCAATGGGCTGTAAATCGCGCTGAATGCGCCGCTCGCTCAGCCCAAAAACGGCTTTTTCGGCCTCGCCGATGAGGGTATCCAGGCTTTTCCGCGAGTCGAGTGCCAGCTTTGCCATTTCATTGGCCGCCGCAAGCATCTTGCGCCGGATGGACGCCTCTTCCACAATCCGCGCGTAGGCTTCGGCGTGCAAAGAAGTCGGCGTCTGGCCAAGCAGAGCCATCAGGTAAGCCTGCCCGCCAATATCCACCAGATGACCGCTCTCTTCCAGCTCATGGGTCAAGGTCAGGTAGTCAATTTTCTCGCGCCGGTCATGCAGGCGGGTAATCGCTTCCCAAATCCAGCGGTTGCGAACGATGTAAAAATCCTCCGGCTTGAGGATTTGCGCAACCTCGTAGTACACTTCCGGGTTAATCAAAATCGAACCCAGCACCGCCTCTTCCGCCTCGCGGTTGTGCGGGTGAGCCTGATCCATGGAGAGCTGGCTGTCTTCTACGGGTGGAAAATCTTCGCTCATGCTTGGGTCAAACCTGAAAATTTGAAATACAACACGCCCCCCTGTGATGAACCACTAAAAATTGAGCCGGCGGGGCGGCATTCCCCGCCCGGCTGAATTCTGGCTTACTTGCCCGGCTTTGGGCTGTCTGGATCAGGATCCGGTTTGTCCTTATCCTCTTCATCCTGATCTTCGTTCAAATCATCAATCTTTAAGTTTTGTAAAAAATCTTCAAATACCGACAGACGTTCTTCGCTCAGGTCGTCTTCCTCAACCGGCGCAGCGGAAGGCTCTGCCGCAGAAGTTTCCGGCGCCTGCAAATCGCGTTCGGGTACAATTCCGGCAGTTTCCATGACCTCGCGCGCCACCAGAATCGGCACATGCGCACGCACGGCCAGCGCCAGCGCATCCGACGGACGTGAGTCGATCTCCACCAGATGCCCGTTGTATTCCACCACCAGATTGCCGAAGAAAACATCATCCTTCAGCGCCACCACCTCAACCCGCACCAGGCGGGCATTGAAGGTAGCCAGTAAATTTTTGAGCAGGTCGTGGGTCTGCGGACGGGCAACTTCAATTTCTTGCAGAGCAATGGTGATTGCTTCTGCCTCGTACGGGCCAATCCAGATTGGCAAATAGCGTTCTGCGTTGATCTCCCGCAGCACCACAATGCGCTGTTGATTGGTCAGGCTGACACGCACGCTGTCAATGACAACTTCAACCATTCGGGCCATCTTTCAACCTTTTCTCTCCCTTCAAACCGGGAGTTGATCAAATCCAACCAGTCGCCGCAGGCTTCACTGCATCCAAACTGGCCTTGTGGTTTTATTTTAACACGGGCGGGAACGGGATGCAACAGCATTCACCCAAAGTTCAGACAAAAGCCCTCTTTCGGTTCGTTATCCCGTGAAACAACCATCCTACAACCAGAAACATTTGAATGTTAACATTTTTTGATTCTGTTCATCTCTTAAGTTCTTAAGGTATAATGCAACTATCTACCAACATTCCTTCCCGCTTAAAGCTCAGCGGGAATTATTCTTCAACGCACTTTACCAGCTGGAATGCACTTATTTTTTATCTCAGGCGGGCGCGCAAAGCAGCCGCCGAAATCCGCAGCGGTAACCGGTTCAGGCGTTTCAAAAGGATGAAACGGCCGCCGGGGAAATACACCGGGCAATTGCCAAACGGGGTGTTTGATCAATCTTAACAAATTTGTTGTCCGGTCGTCGCAGTAAACTCGCAAAATTCTGATAAAATCCAAAGCCGGTTTTGCCACAAACCCCATTGGGAACTTTAACGGTAAGCGCCTTAACGGCATGTGATCAACCTACCTGAGCCGTTGCATGTAAAAAATCTTTTTCTCATACGGTGGTAACAAAAACATGCAGGAAAACATTCACATACTGCTGATTGAAGGTAAACGCCCCGACCGCAATTCGTTTTTACCGGGGTTGACCAAGAAAAACTTTTCCGTCGAAACCGTCTCCAGCGGCAGCGCGGCATTGCAGCGCATCGGCGAACGCCTCCCGGATTTGATTATTCTGGATGCAGCCTCGATGCGCACCAGCGGTAAGCGGATTTGTACTGCCCTGCGCGAACAGGCTCCCGCCGTGCCGATCATCCTGATTCTGGATGCCACGGCGCCCGCCAACGATTCCCCCGCTGATGTGGTGCTGCGCCTGCCCTTCACCCTGCAAAAACTGCTCAACCGCATGAAACCCTTTCTGCCGCAGGAACAAAAGAACGTGCTGCGCGCCGGGCCAATTTCGCTGGATCTCAAAAAACGCTCGGTGCGCTGCCTCGATCATCAGGCCGTGCTGACCCCCCGCCTGGTGCGCCTGTTGAAAGAATTGATGGATCATGCCGGGCAGGTCATCGAACGCGAGGTGCTCTTCAGCCGGGTGTGGGAAACCCAATACACCGGCGATACCCGCACCCTGGATGTGCACATCTCCTGGCTGAGACAGGCCATCAAGGACGACCCGCGTCACCCGCGCTTCATCAAGACCATTCGCGGCATGGGCTATCGGCTGGATCTGGAAGAAACCCACCCCCTCAACGGCCGCCTGCGCCCGGTGGAATCTCCCCAGCACACCCCCTGACGACCAATCCACACCCCCGCCAAACTGCCAGCCCGAAATCCTTCCCTTGGGGGCTGGTATTTTTTGCTGAACCTGTATAGAATGTTAAAACAATCTGATTTTCCGGCGGAACAAAAATGGCATTAAAATCGTCTTAATGTTGTTTCTTTTCCATCTCAAAAATAACCAAGGAGCGTAACCATGCCTCGTTCACGACTTTTCCCCCTTCTGACGCTGACCGTTCTGCTGGCTTCGGTAGCCAGCGGCTGCGGCATTCTGGGCGGCGGTGAGCCCACCCCTGACCCGCTTGCCTTCCAGGCCACCCTCAACGCGGCCGCCACCGAAGCCGTATCAACCATTCAGGCGCAATTCACCCAGACCGAACAGGCGCGCCCCACCGAACCGTTTGTGCCGATTCCATCGGCAACCCCGCAGCCGACCCAGCCGCCGACCGCCACACCGGAGATCAGCCCAACCCCGCCTCCGCCCACCTGGACGCCTGTGCCGATCTTCACCAACACCTTCACCCCAACGGCAACCTCCAACGCCACCGCCACCCCCACCGCCACCCCCAGCCCGTATTCCTGCGCGGTGGTCAAGGTGGAGCCGAAAGCCGGCACCAAACTGCCCTACCGGGCTGACTTTGACGCCCGCTTCACGCTGAAGAACAACGGCAGCAAAGACTGGCTGGCCGCCAACGTGGACTTGAAATACGTCAGCGGTGAGAAGATGCAAAAGTACGCCGACGCAGTGGATTTGGGCAAAGATGTCAAACCGGGTGAAGAATACACCTTTGTGGTGGACATGCTCGCCCCCGATAACGCCGGCAGCTACAAAGCCACCTGGAATCTGGTGGACAGCAGCAACGTGTACTGCTCGGTGACCATCGAGATTCAGGTCACCCGCTGACACACCGCCCGGTCCGCCGCCCATTCACGACCCATAAATAGTCTGAATTCGGCTCATAGGGAAAACCCGCCGGTAGGATAACGGATCCACGCTTTCACCTTCCCCAAACGCGCCGCGGCGCGTTTGGGGAAGCCACAAGGGGGTTTTCTCAAAGTTCCTTGACAACCCTGAAACTTTGTATCGAAACTTGAATTGTGGCGAAACGACGCCCACCCACCTCCCCCAATATCGCTTTGGCGATATTGGGGGAGGCGCAGGAGGGGGCAAAAGCGCTCAATTGGACGCATCAGGGGATTATTAAAAACAGACATCGGTCAGCACCCGCCGGCTGCTGTTTGACCGTTTTCGACTTTGAGAAAGCCGTGCCAGGAGGGGCTTTATGCTTTGACGAAGCGGCGCGACTCGACTATACTAGAATCATCCGCACGGGTGTAAAGCCTTCACCCGCCTTTGTTTCACCCCAATCCATTCACTTACAAGAGGAGGGATGTGTTTTTATGGCAGCCGAAAGCACCTTCAAGCTGACGTACGCCACCATGTTCAACCCGCCCGAGGAACTGCACCAGAAGTTTGAAGCCGCTCTGGCGCAGGTTCGCGCCAGCCTCGGCAAAGAACACGCCATGATCATTGACGGTCAGGATGTGTATGCCGATGAAAAATTCGAAGACCGCAACCCGGCCAACACCGATCAGGTACTGGGCATCTTTCAGAAAGGCACGGCCGAACACGCCAACCGCGCCCTGGCCGCCGCCCGCAAAGCCTTCCCCATGTGGAGCCGCATGAAGTGGCAGGAGCGGGTTGCGCTGGTACGCAAAGCCGCCGACCTGATGGATCAGCGCATCTACGAAATGGGTGTGGTCGTCGCCATGGAAGTCGGCAAAAACCGCATGGAAGCGCTCGGCGATGTCGCCGAAACCGCCGACCTGTTCCGCTATGCCTGTGACCGCATGGAAGCCAGCAACGGCTTCATCACCGAAATGGGACGCGACCCGCTGGTCGGCTTTGAATCCACCAACCTGTCGGTGCTGCGCCCCTACGGGGTGTGGGTGGTCATCAGCCCGTTCAACTTCCCCTGCGCGCTGACCGGCGGCCCGACCGCCGCCGCACTGGTCACCGGCAACGCGGTGGTGATCAAGCCCGCCACCGATACCCCGTGGACCTCGCGCCTGATTGCCGAATGCCTGCGCGATGCCGGCATCCCCGACGGTGTCTTCAACTACGTGACCGGGCCGGGCAGCACGCTCGGGCAGGCGCTGATTGACAGCCCCGAAGTGGACGGAATCACCTTTACCGGCTCTTACGACGTGGGCATGAAAATCTTCCGCGATTTTGCGCAGGGGCGCTGGGTGCGTCCCACCATACTGGAACTGGGCGGCAAGAACCCCGCCATCGTCAGCCGCCACGCTGATCTGGAAGACGCCGCGGTCGGCATCGTCCGCTCTGCGTTTGGTTTGCAGGGGCAAAAATGCTCGGCCTGCTCGCGCGTTTTTATTGAAGAGCCGGTGTACGATCAGCTGGTGCAGCGCCTGGTGGCGCTCACCGAAAAACTGACCATTGGCGACCCGACCGACCGCAAGGTGTATCTCGGCCCGGTCGTCAACCGCAGCTCCTACCGCGACTACCAGCAATTCTGCGAAGACCTCAGTCAGCACGGCAAAATTCTGACCGGCGGCCGGGTGCTCACCGAAGGCGAGTATGCCAAAGGCTACTTCTGCACCCCCACCCTGGTGGTTGACCTGCCCGCCGAACACCCGCTCTGGAAGCAGGAAATGTTCGTGCCGATTACCACCATTGCGCCGGTGCGCAATCTGGAAGAAGCCATGCAGCGCGCCAACGATGTGCAGTACGGCCTGACCGCCGGTTTTTACGGCACCCCCGAAGAAGTGGACTGGTTCTTTGACAACATTCAGGCCGGCGTAACCTATGCCAACCGCCCGCAGGGCGCCACCACCGGAGCCTGGCCGGGTTATCAGCCGTTTGGCGGCTGGAAGGGCTCCGGCTCCAGCGGCAAAAACGCCGGCGGCGTGCACTATTTGCAGCTATACATGCATGAACAGATTCAAACCCGCGTTCGCCGCATCTGACACAACCCAACGGGGCAGGGCAAATCACCGCCCTGCCCCATCACCAGGGCAGAGATGCTGGTCAACCGCGTGGGTGTTTTCTTTCTGCTGGTCGGCGGTTTCCTCCTGCTGCTGTTCGTCTTTTCGGCGCAGAGCGAAACCGGCGGCGTTTCGGCGTTGTTCCTCTGGGGGGTGATTTTCTTCTTTCTCGGCGCCATTCTGTGGTGGCGCAGCCCCAAACCGCCCAAACAACCCGCCGAGCGCTTCCGCCTGCTGCGTCAGGCCGGTAAAAAGAAAGGCAAAGGTGGAGAAACACCCGCCACCCGCGAAAAAGACCAGCGCCGCCGCCCCGGCTCTGGCTAAAATTCCCCTCTGGTACAATACAGACATGACCAACAAATTGTGTTCCCTCACGGAAGCCATTGCTCAATTCGTCCACGACGGCGATACCATCTACGCCGCCGGTTTCACCCATCTCATTCCGTTTGCAGCCGGACACGAGATCATCCGGCAGGGGCGCAAAAACCTCACCCTTGCCCGCGCCACCCCCGACCTGATTTACGATCAAATGGTGGCGGCCGGCTGCGCCGCCAAAATCATCTTTTCCTACATCGGCAACCCCGGGGTCGGCTCGCTGCGCATTGTGCGCGCCGAAATCGAAGCCGGACGGCTGGCATGGGAGGAGTACTCGCACTTCAGCATGATCTCCCGCCTGCAAGCCGGCGCAGCCGGCCTGCCCTTCATGCCGATGAACCCGACCGCCGCCGGTGATCTGGAACGGGTCAACCCCAATTACCGCCGCGTAAAAGACCCCTACACCGGCAGGGAAGTGGTTACCGTGCCGCCGCTCACCCCGGATGTCGCCATCGTCCACGTTCAGCGCGCCGATGTGCACGGCAACGCCCATATTTGGGGCATCATCGGCGAGCAGAAAGAAGCCGCCTTTGCCGCCCAACACGTGATTCTGACCGCCGAGGAAATTGTAGATGAGGCTGTCATCCGCTCCGACCCCAACCGCACCGTGATTCCCGACTTTGTGGTGGATGCGGTCTGTCCTGTGCCGTACTGCGCCCATCCTTCCTACACGCAGGGTTATTACGACCGCGATAATGCCTTCTACCTGGAATGGGACAAAATCAGCGAATCACCCGCTGAAACCCAGCGCTGGCTGGAGGAGTGGGTGTTTGGCGTGCGTGACCGCGCCGAATACTGGCACAAACTGGGTGAAGAAGTCCACCGTCGCCTGAGCGTGCGCCCGCGTCTCAGCCATCCCGTCAATTATGGAGATTACTGATATGACCTACACCGCCTCCGAATTGATGACCGTCAACGCCGCCCGCCTGCTGCGCGACGGCGACCGCGTCTTTGTCGGCGTGGGGCTGCCCAATCTGGCCTGTAATCTCGCCATGCGCACCCATGCCCCCAATCTGGTGATGATTTACGAAGCCGGGGTGATCGGCGCGCGCCCCTCCCGTCTCCCGCTTTCCATCGGCGACCCCACCCTGGTTTCCGGAGCCTGCTCGGTGGTCGGCATGTACGATATTTTCAGCCTGTACCTGCAGCGCGGCTACGTGGATGTGGGTTTCCTCGGCGGCGCGCAGATTGACCGGTACGGCAACATCAACGCCACTGTCATCGGCGATTATCACCAGCCCAAAGTGCGCCTGCCCGGTTCGGGCGGCTCAATGGAAATTGCCGCCTGGGCCAACCGCTGCTACATCATCACCCCTCACCAGAAACGGCGTTTTCCGGCGCAGGTGGACTTTCGTACCTCCGCCGGCTTTTTGGGCGGCTGCGGCGAGCGCGAAGCCAGCGGCGTGCGCGGCAAAGGTCCGCAGGCAGTGGTCACCGACCTGGGCATTTTGCAGCCGGATGAAACCGGTGAACTGGTGCTCACCGCTCTGCACCCCGGCGCCACGCTGGAACAGGCTCAGGCAAATACCGGCTGGCCGCTGCGGGCTGTACGGCAGGTGCAGATCACAGAGCCGCCCACTGCTGAAGAATTGCGTATTTTGCGCGAAGAACTCGACCCGCAAGGAATTTACCTGAAAGGATCATGAGCACAACCCCCATTCCCACCCTGTTTACCGTTTCTTTTCCGCCCGAGCTGCTGGAAAAGGTGATTCAGGTTTCTCCGCGCATCCGCCTGATGACCCACACCGTGCGCAGCGCAGAAGAAATCCCCGCCGAGCTGTGGAAACAGGTCGAAATCCTGTACACCGACCGCATCCTGCCCGATCCGGCGCTGGTACCCAACTTGCGCTGGGTGCAATTTCACTTTGCGGGGGTGGATCACGTTGCCAGCCACCCGTTGATGGGCAAAAAGGACATTCAAATTACCACCCTGAGCGGAGCAGCCGCCCCGCAGGTGGCAGAGCATGTTCTGCTCATGCTGCTGGCCCTCGGCCACAAAATCCCCGAACTGGCCGCATTTCAGGCGCGCGCCGAGTGGCCCAAAGACCGCTGGGAACGCTTCCGCGCCCTTGAACTGCGCGAAAGCACGGTCGGCATCGTTGGCTACGGCAGTATCGGGCGCGAGGTTGCCCGCCTGCTGCACCCGCTGGGTACCCGCATTCTGGCCGCCAAACGCGATTTGCGCCACCCGGAGGATCATGGCTACACCCCGCCCGGGCTGGGAAATCCCAACGGCGACCTGTTCACCCGCCTGTATCCCATTCAGGCTCTGCGTTCGATGTTGAAAGAATGTGATTTTGTGGTGGTCTGCCTGCCGCTCAGCCCGGCAACCCGTGGTCTGATCGGCGAAGCCGAGCTGGCCGCCATGAAACCGTCTGCTTTTCTGGTGGATGTCAGCCGTGGCGGAATTGTCAATCATGCCGCGCTGATTGCCGCCCTGCAGGAAAAGCGCATCGCCGGCGCCGCGCTGGATGTATTTCCCGAAGAACCGCTGCCCCCTTCCAGTCCTTTGTGGAAAATGCCGAATGTGATCATCACTCCCCACATTTCCGGCATCAGCGCCCATTACAGCCAGCGCGCGATGGATCTCTTTCTGGAAAACCTGAAACGGTATTTGAGCGGGAATTTGCTGTATAATCTGTACGATCCCGAACTGGGGTACTGAAAACTGACCCGCACCTGCTCATGATTCGTGTTGTTTTCTTCGATCTTGGCAGCACCCTGATTTATTTTGATGCCTCATGGCTGGAGGTCATGCCGCGCGCCGCCGCGGAATTGACCGATGCCCTGCTTCGCAGCGGAATAAACCTGCCGCGCGAGGATTTTACCCTGCGTTTTCTCCATCGAATTCAGGAATATTACCAGCAGCGCGAAAGCGAATTCATCGAGTACACCACGCAGCGCATCCTGCAGGACCTGCTGGCAGAGTTGGGCTTCTTTGCTCCCGCTCTGCTGCTGCGCCGCGCGCTGGACCGGTTCTATGGCGTCACCCAGTCTCACTGGCGCGCCGAGGAGGATGCCCACCCCACCCTTAACCTGCTTTTGCAGCAGGGCCGCCGTCTGGGGCTGATTTCCAACGCCAGCGATGCGCTGGATGTGCACACCCTTGTGGATAAAGCCGGGCTGCGGGGTTATTTTGAGCAAATCCTCATTTCGGCGGAGGTCGGCGTCCGCAAACCCCACCCGCGCATCTTTCAACTGGCGCTGGATTACTTCCACATCGGCCCCGACGAAGCGGTGATGGTCGGCGATACCCTCGGCGCCGATATTCTGGGAGCCAACCAGATTGGCATGCGCAGCATCTGGATCACCCGCCGCGCCGATACCCCCGATAACCGCGATCACCTCGACACCATCCAGCCTTCGGCAACCGTCGCCACGCTGGCAGAAATTCCGCCTTTACTGGAGCGCTGGTCATCCCCTCCCCCGGAATCATCGGCTTGAAAAAGACCGGAGTCCTTCCCTATCTGGCGCTGGTCAGCGGTATTCTCGCGCTCAGCCTGTCCTCCCTGTTCGTGCGCTGGGCAGATGCGCCCGGCGCTGTGACCTCGTTTTACCGCATGGCGGTTGCCTCGCTGTTTTTTCTGATGGTCTTCCTGCGTCAGCCGGCCGCCACCCGTCAGTTCGAACGGCGCTGGCTGTTTCTGCCGCTTTTAGGCGGGTTGTTCACCGCCTTAGACCATGCCACCTGGGCAACCGCCATCAATTTTACGCGGGTCGCCAACGCCACCCTGATGAACAACCTTGCCCCGCTGTGGGTGGCACTGGTGGCTTTCCTGCTCTGGCGGGAGCGTCTGGGTTTACAGTTCTGGCTGGGGCTGGTCATGGCGATTGGCGGGGCCGCGCTGGTGTTGGGCAGCGATTTTCTTGCCCGCCCGCAGTTGAATCAGGGCAACCTGCTGGCTGTGCTTTCCAGCCTGTTTTACGCCGCCTATTTCCTCACCACCCAGCGCGGACGCACCCACTTCTCTACCCTGACCTATGTATTCCTCATCACTGCGGTTTCCAGCATCATCTTGCTGGCGGTCAACCTGCTGCTCGGCAACCCACTGTGGGGTTACTCCACGCCCACCCTGCTGGCTTTCCTCGGCGCAGGGCTGATTTCGCAGGTCATCGGTTACTTTTCGGTAGGGTATGCGCTCGGTCACCTGCCGGCTTCACTGGTTTCGCCGACCATGATCGCCCAGCCGGTGCTGACTGCGTTGATGGCCATTCCGCTGGCCGGTGAACCGCTGCTGCTGCCGCAGTGGATTGGCGGGCTGATCGTATTGAGCGGCATTTATCTGGTCAACATCAGCCGTCAAAAGCAAACCCCTGCACCCTTGCATAAACCCAGCCCGGCAAGTGATTGATTTTCAACCTCAAGGGGGTTATACTGACAAACATGGATGTAACTGCGCTCTCCGCCATTCGCGCCGAAATGCCCGCTTATCTCAGCGTTGATGTGGAAACTGCCGGCCCCACCCCCGATCAATATGCGCTGCTCTCGATCGGCGCCTGTACCATTTGCCAGCCGCGTCAGACTTTTTATGTGGAATTGCAGCCAGACCGCGAATCGTTTGATCCTCAGGCCATGGCCATTCACGGTTTGGATCTGGATGCCCTGCGCCGCAACGGTCTGCCGCCCGACCGCGCCCTGTTGAAATTCGAGGAGTGGGTGCAGCAGGTAGTCCCGCCGCCGCACAAGCCCATTTTTGTCGCCTTCAATGCCCCCTTTGACTGGATGTTTGTACACACCTATTTCATGCGCTACCTGAAACGCAATCCCTTCGGTCACAAAGCGCTGGATATCAAGGCGTTTTATATGGGACTGAGCGGTCAGCCATGGGAAAAAACCACCGGCAGTCACCTGCACCGCCTCTTCCGTCAGGCTGACGGCCTGACCCACAATGCCCTGCAAGATGCGCTCGATCAGGCAATCCTTTTTGAGAACATGCTGGCCATGCTTGAACGAGATAAACCCAATTCTTTTCCTGTAACAGTAGTTTTGCACTTTTAACAATTGGAGAGTGAGAAGGCCGGGGAAAGCGCTTGCTTGATGACCGCTGGCTTAACACCTTGCTTTGCCAAGTGGCAGATCCAGTCCAGTTGTCGGTCTTCATG
>Ga0308395_1000563_pt1 | contig 28637 bp, 22 predicted proteins | sample Hotspr20SampleP4_FD_202097 | JGI IMG/M metagenome (GOLD analysis project Ga0308395, IMG submission 202097) | Hot spring phototrophic mat microbial communities from Mushroom Spring, Yellowstone National Park, Wyoming, United States - 20050930_P4 ...
AAACCTTTGGCTGCTTGGCCGACACCCAACCCCCACAACCCCAAGCCGGTTGCGTTGTGGCCTGCGAACCACTCTACTTGCTACTTGCGATGTATCTGTGTCGGCCCGCTACCTATTGTTGCCCAGACATTGCAACGCAACCGGCTCCACAACCCCAATCCGTTTCCGCACCTTGGCCGACATTGGCATAGAAGTTGCTTTTTATTTTAACCGAAGGTTGTTCGGCTCCCAGCCATACCGGGAAAAACCGAGCGGTGGGCAGCCCAGCCTTGCAAAACCGTAGCGCTACGACCCGCAAAGGTGTGCAAAAATTGCAGAGGGCGCACCATTTTAGCCGATTGGAGGAGGCCGATGTGTCATTCCTGCCTAAGCAACAGTCCAGAATACACGCCTTTCCCCTTTTGCGGGAGAGGCCGGCCTGGCTGGAGGGCAGCCGAAGACCAGGCCGGGTGAGCGGCCCCCGTATCATTCCCGCGCAAGCGGGAACCCAGGCTTCTTTGCACCCGCCCCCGTGTCATTCCTGCGCAAGCAGGAATCCAGGAAAAAAATACTGGATTCCCGCGTAAGCGGGAATGACATACAAGGGGCACCTGGATTCCCGCGTAAGCGGGAATGACACTCCTCAGCCGACTTCGTTTCACCCCGCTGCCCCCTCTGGCGGCAGGCAGAGACCAGTGGCTTCATCCGGCTAAAGTGTTACCCGAGGGCTTTCCCGAGGGCCGGAAGCCGAACAATCCGAGCAGGGTGGATCAGCAGGTGATCCGCCGGTGCTATCGATCTTCGCAAATGGGAGAGGCAAATAAACTGCCTGCTTTTCCACCACATTGGGTGGCCCTTGGTTTTGCGAAGATCCATCCGTTCGATCCTTTTTCTAAGGAGGTCCTAACGATGTGGCGTAGAAAAGTTTGGTGGATGGTGGTGGCAATGGCAGGGTTGTTGGTAGGGTTCTGGGCTTTGGTAGGGTTTTCCGCTGCTGTGGCGGCGGATAAGCCGCAACCCGCCGCAACCCCTGGGGGTTCCCAGAACCCCGCCGCACAAACGGTAGCTGAGCTTCGGGCTAAAATCCATGCCACCATGGCCGAGCTTTGGCAAGAGCAGGCCAAGACGGAGCCCGATCAGGCCAAGATCAGCCAACTGCAAAAACAGTTGATGGAACTGCGGGTGCAATTGCAGTCGGCCGTCCGGCAAGCGGGACAAAATGTACCGGCCGGAGGGGCTGGTCTTGGACCGGCCTGGGCCGGCGCAGGTCCCAGGGGGGTTGGGCCGATCGGTCCCAATTGGCCAGCTTGCCCGGGCCTAGGACCTAGGGCCGGTTTCGGCCCCGGACAAGGCGTCGGTCCTGGTGCCGGCGCTGGCTTCGGCCCAGGGGCTGGACGAGGTTATGGCCGAGGCCCCGGCGCTGGGATGGGAACCGGCGCTGGTGTGGGTCCCGGGACCGGTGCTGGTCCTGGACCGGGTGCTGGGCCTGGCCCCGGAGCTGCTGGCGCGGGCTACGGTAAAGGGCCTGGCAGTGGAATGGGGCAAGGACTTGGTGCTGGCATGGGCTGGGGCGCTGGCCCGGGTAGGGGTTGGCGGTCTGGCGGCGGCATAGGCCGGGGATTTGGGCCTGGTATGGGCGTGGGCCGGGGCGGACCCTGGTTCATCGACCAGAATCAGAACGGCATCTGCGACCGGTGGGAAGCCGCCCGCCAAGGCCGATAAAACCCAATGCTCACCCTCTGCCAGCGAACCACCAGTCCTCCAGACGTTTCGTCCGTACCCCTGCGGGCCGAAAGAGCGCCTAGCCAAAGCAGTGTCCTTCGGCCCCCATCGCCCCTGCTGAGATTGGTAGGGGCGATTTTATTTTCGGCACATTTTCGCCGAACGGAGGACTATGGGGCATTTCTGCGGAAGCAGCAGTCCAGGCTGGTTGGTGCTGTGTTCCTGCTGAGCAAGCGGGAATTCCGGAATATTTCTGGATTCCCGCTTTCGCTGGAATGAGAGACTGGATTTAACCTGTTCGAGGGGAGAGAGGCTCCATTCGGCTGAATTGTTACTGTTACGGTTTCTGTTTCTTTGGCCTTTCCAGGCGGCTTTTCGACCTACCTACTTCACTCTAGCGCCTTTGGAAGGTAAACTAACTGTTTCTATTTTTTCGGCCCGAGAAACCTATTATCAAGTGATTCGGTTATGCAAACCTTTTTGGATAGGGAGCGTAGAGCCGTCGATGAATGCATCCGTTTCGACAAGCCCGAAGGGGCATCCGTTGGATGCCATTTTTTCGCCGAAATCCGTGGCGGTAGTTGGCGTAACCGCCACGCCTGGCACTGTGCCGTACGACATCTTTTACAACATCCTAACCAGTGGCTACAAAGGCACACTGTATCCGGTGGCACCCGGTAAACGAAGCATTTGTGCAGTCCGTGCGTACCGTTATGTGCTCGATATTGACGATCAGGTCGATTTGGCCGTCATTGTGTTCCCGGCCGAGGTGGTGGATCGGGCCTTGGAGCAGTGTGGCAAAAAGGGGATCAAGGCGGCCATTGTGATTTCGGCCGGGTTTCGAGAGATCGGGCCGGAAGGCGTCCAACGGGAAGAGCGGCTGAAGGCCATTTGCGCCGAATACGGCATCCGGTTGATTGGGCCGAACTGCCTGGGCGTGATCAATACGGACCCGGCGGTGCAACTGAACGCCTCGTTTGCCCGCAAGATGCCGATGGCGGGCCGGATCGCTTTCTTGAGCCAATCCGGCGCCTTGTGCACGGCCGTTTTGGACTATGCCAGGGAAAAGCAGATCGGGTTTTCCAAGTTTGTCAGTTTCGGCAATAAGGCCGGGGTAACCGAAATCGACCTTTTGGACTACCTCCATCAGGACCCCCAGACGGATGTGATTCTGCTTTATTTGGAGGAGTTGCGGGAGGGCCGAAAACTGCTGGAGGTGGCCCGCCGTGTTACCCGGGGACCCAATGCCAAACCGATCCTGGCCATCAAATCGGGCCGGACGCCCCAGGGGGCGGATGCGGCGGCCAGTCATACCGGCTCCTTGGCCGGTGAAGACCCTATCTGCGACGCCGTCTTCCAAGAAGCGGGTATTGTACGTGTAAACACCATTGATGAAATGTTCAACGCTGCGATTATGTACGCCTATCCGCCCATGCCCCAGGGCAACCGGCTGGCCATCGTAACCAATGCCGGCGGACCGGGCGTGATGGCCACCGATGCGGCCGTCAGCATGGGCCTGGCGGTGCCTCGACTGGCCGAGTCCACCCAACAGCGTCTGCGGGACGCCCTGCCGGCCACGGCCAACGTGAAAAATCCGGTGGACGTGATCGGCGACGCACGTGCCGACCGCTATCAAGCCGCCCTCCGCCATGTCCTGGACGATCCGCAGATTGACCAAGTCCTGGTGATCCTCACGCCCCAGTCGATGACCGACATCGAGGCGATTGCCCGGGGTATTGTGGAAATCGGCCGAAACGCCGCCAAACCAATTGCCTGCTCGTTTATGGGCGCCGAAGACGTGGCCTCTGGGATTCGACTTTTGCAGGAAGCCCATTTGCCGCACTATATCCTGCCGGAATGGGCCTGTGCGGCCATGGCGGCGGTGCAACGGATACGGGCCTGGCGGGCTTTGGAACTGGATGAGCCGGAACAGCTTCCAGTGGATCGGGCCGCCGCCGCCCGGATTATCGACTCGGCGCCGGCCGGTTATCTGGAGGAGCCGGAAGCCTTGGCGGTGCTGGCGGCCTATGGACTGCCGGTTCCGCAACATCGGCTTTGCACCGACGCGGACGAGGCGGCCCAGTTTGCCGACCAGATCGGCTACCCCGTGGTCCTGCGGATCGTCAGCCCTCAGGTGGTTCATAAGTGGGATGTGGGCGGCGTGGTGCTCAACCTGCAAGAGGCTTCGGCGGTCCGCAGCGCTTTTGAGCAGATGGTCCAGCGGGTTCGCCAAGCGGTGCCCCAAGCCGAAATCCGGGGCGCTGTGGTCCGCCGCATGATCCCGCCCGGCCATGAAGTGATTTTAGGCGTCAAACGGGACCCCTCGTTCGGCCCGGTGCTCATGTTCGGCTTGGGCGGCCTCTATGTGGAGTTGTTCAAAGATGTAACCTTCGGGTTGGCGCCGATCAGCCGAGGCGGCGCCCAGCGTATGCTCCGCCAGGTCAAGGCGTTCAAAATCCTGGAAGGCCTCCGGGGCAGCCCGCCGGCCGACGTGGAAAATATCCGGCAGTGCATCCAACGGCTCGGCCAATTGGCAGCCGACTTCCCACGCATCAGCGAACTGGATATCAACCCGCTGATCGTCGGCCCCAAACAGCAAGGCAACACCGTCGCCGACGTGCGTATCCGATTGAGTTAAGTTGAACTACACTCCCTCACAAGATATAAAAAAAACGGTAACATTTTAGCCGAATGAAGCAACGCGCCTCTCCCATGCCGGGCTAAACCCAGCGTGTCATTCCCGCGAAAGCGGGAATCCAGTACACGTCTCTTCCCTGGCGGGAGAGGCCGGCTGAGGCGAAGGCGAAGCCGGCTGAGGGGTGTCACTGCCGCGAAAGCGGCAGTCCAGAAATTAAAATTCCATAGTGCCTGGGTTCCCGCCTGCGTGGGAATAAACGTGGATTCCTGCTTTCGCAGGAATGACACCTTGGTCCCCCTCACCCTAATCCTCTGGACGGCCAGGGGAGAGGGTAACCAGTCCCCTCCCCTCGGTTAAAATGTTACAAACTAGATAGTTTTCCAGTTTGGTTTTCCTCAAGGAGTTGCCGTGATGGATAAAAACGAAGTCTATCAACGGGTTGTCCAAGTGGTCTGTGAAGTCCTAGGAATTGAACCGGACATCGTCCAGCCGGAAAGCCATTTCGTTTTCGACCTGGGCGCCGAAAGCACCGATTCGATCCGGCTGGTGGAGGCATTTGAACGGGAGTTCCAGATCGAGATGGACGAAGATGCCGCGCTCAAGGTAAAAACCGTTGGCGCCGCTGCCGACTTCATTGCCCAATATTTGAAGTAGGGGCCGAGCGAAAGGAACTTCTGTCCAGTGGGAATATCCGTTGGGAGTCTGTTTCCCGAGGGTATCGTCCTTGGGAGCCTTGGTAGCCGAATGAAGATACCTTGATAGGGACTTATTTGTCAGGTCTAACGGGTGTGGGGAAACGTGCCCCTCCGTTGAGGGATTTATCCGGGATCGCCGCTTTTGGAGAACTCCGACCAGTGTGCTCCTCCGATCGGCTAAACCGTTAGCGCCTTATAAGGCGGGTTTCTCCAGCCTCCGGCCTCTCAACCGTTGCTTTTCGATGGAAAGGAAGTTTTCATGAAATGGGTGTTCTCTGGAAGTGGGGACAGTTTACCGATCGGTACACGGAAAAGCCTCCGCCTGTGGTTCTGGGCGGGAGTGGGGCTGGGAGTAGGAGTGGGGATCCTGTTTGGCTATGTGGGGCTCCGAGCGGCTAAACCTGCCACTCCAGACAGCCGGGTACCAAAGCAAATTGCGCACCAACAGACGCCGCCGGTCGCTCAGCATCCAGCTCGGCCTGCACCGGGAGGCCAGAGCCAAAATCGGCTGCCAGGAGTGGGCCAAAGCCCAGATCAGCTTGACGCCGTGGCCAAGGGCCAGAATCTGCTTTGTTCGGTGGCCCAGAGATCAGATGAACTGGAGGTGCTCTCCCAGGGCCAGGACCAGATTGGTGCGGGGGCCCGGGGCCAGGATCGGCTTGTGTTGGCTGAGAATGGCCAATCGGCCTATCAGATCGTGATTCCCGAAAAGCCTTCGCCTTCGGTCGAACATGCGGCCAAAGAACTTCAGCATTTTCTGGCCGAAATGACCGGAGCGAAACTTCCCATCCGTACGGATGCGGAGCCTTTGCCGGAGCGGGCCATCCTGCTGGGCCAAAACCGCCATCTGCAGAGCCTGGGAGTGCCGATCGACTTTGCCGGTCTGGGCAACGAGGGCTATCATCTGCGCACGGTCGGCCCGCATCTGGTCATTGCCGGCAGTTCGGTCCGGGGGACCCTGTACGGCGTGTATGCCCTGCTGGACGATCATTTAGGTTGCCGATGGTTTGCCCCCGGCGTGAGCCGAATCCCCAAATACACCCGTTTGGAACTGGGGCCGTTGGACGAGCGTTATGTGCCCCCGTTGGAATATCGAGAGGTGTTCACCTTTGAGTGTTTCGACGGGGATTGGGCGGCCCGGAACCGGGTCAATTCGAGTTCGGCTCGGCTGGGCCCGCAGCACGGCGGCAAAGTGCGGTTTGCCAGCGGCTTTTTCGTGCATACCTTTGAACGCCTTGTGCCGCCGGACAAATACTTCGACCAACACCCGGAGTATTTTTCCTTGGTCAAAGGCAAACGGCTCCGGCAGCACTCGCAGCTTTGTTGTACCAATGAAGAGGTGATTCGGCTTTGCACGGAGGCGATCCGGCAGGCCATGCGCCAACAGCCCGACGCCACCGTGTTTTCCGTCTCCCAGAACGACTGGTACAACTATTGCGAGTGCGAGCGGTGCCAGGCCTTGGCCAAAGCGGAAGAGTCGCAGATGGCCCCGGTCCTGGCCCTGGTCAACCGGGTGGCTGAGGCCGTGGAAAAAGAGTTCCCCGACAAGCTGGTGGAAACGTTGGCCTACCAATGGACGCGTAAACCGCCCAAGACGCTTCGGCCCCGGCTAAACGTGATCATACGTTTATGTTCCATCGAATGTTGCTTTTCCCACCCGTTGGCTACCTGCGAAAGCCCGGCCAATGCGGCCTTCCGGCGGGACATCGAAGGCTGGTCGAAGATATGCCACCGGCTTTGGGTCTGGGATTATGTAACCGATTTTCGCCATTATCTGTTGCCGTTTCCCAACCAACGGGTTCGCCAGCCGAACATCCAGTTTTTCGTGGCCCATCATGTAACCGGCATCTTCGAACAGGACACCTACAATACGCCGCATAGCGAACTGGCGGCCCTGGGCGGGTATCTGACGGCCAAGTTCCTCTGGAATCCCCAATACGACCCGCAAAAGGCCCTCCAGGAGTTTTTGGAAGGCTATTACGGCAAGGCGGCCGAGCTGATCCGGGCCTACCTGGACCTGCTGCACGATCATGTGGAAAAACACCGTATCCATGTGAACATTTGGGCGCATACCGATAGCCCCCATCTGCCGGACCAGTTGCTGCTGGAGGCAGACCGGCTTTGGCAAAAGGCCGAAGAGCGGACGGCCGATCAACCAGAGGTCCAGCAGCGCGTCCGCCTGAGCCGGATGAGCGTCGATTATGCCATCGTCGAGCGTGCCCGTTTGCAGCGGACAAAGGCCCCGGATTCTCCCATCTGCCAATTGGCCCGCCAACGTTTCCAGCCTTTTATTCAGACTCTGGAAAAGAGCGGCCTGACGCATCTGCACGAACATCGTCAGCTCGACCTGGCCGAATACCGCTCCCAACTGGCCGCCGCCCTGGGCCTCCAGCCGTAGCGCCGCTTGCCGCCGGAAGAAGCCGGTAAGGAAAACGCACCGAGTCTGTACCTTCTTCGCTCTCTTCTCTGGCTTCTCTGATAGTTATAGAATGTTTTGATCAAGAGCAGCTTGGAACGGAGGGACTTTGTTGATGGGGCCGAAACGGGTGCTGATCGTAGGCGGAGTGGCTGGCGGTGCGTCGTGTGCGGCCAGAATCCGCCGATTGGACGAACAGGCAGAAATCTACATCTTCGAACGCGGGCCGGAGATTTCCTTTGCCAATTGCGGCTTGCCCTATTATCTGGGTGGGGTAATCAGCAACCGGCAAAAACTGCTGGTGGCCACGCCGGAGCGGTTCCGGGATTGGTATCGGATTGAGGTCCGCACCCGGAGTGAGGTTTGCCGGATCGACCGGCACCATCGGCAGATCGAAGTGGTCAACGTGCAAACGGGCCAGAAAACGGTCGAACCTTACGATGCCTTGGTTTTGGCGCCTGGGGCGGCGCCGATCCGGCCGGAGGTGCCCGGTGTGGATTTGGAAGGGATTTTCACTCTTCGGACGTTGGAGGATACGGATCATATTGTTCAATGGATAAATGAACATCGTTCTCGTCGGGCCGTGGTGGTCGGCGCCGGCTACATCGGGCTGGAATTGGCCGAAAACCTCCTGCGCCGGGGACTGGAAGTTACCCTGATGGAGAAACTTCCGCATGTCCTGCCGGCTCTGGATGCGGAGATGGTCATCCCGGTGGAAGAGGAACTGCGGCGACGGGGGATCGAACTTCGCCTGGGATGTGCCTTGGCGGGGTTTGAACCAGGTTCCAACCATCGGCTGGCTGTGCGGACCGAGCCGGGCGAGCGGATCCTGGCGGATATGGTTTTCTTGGCCGTCGGCGTGCGCCCGGAGGTTCGGCTGGCCCAGGAGGCGGGTTTGGCCATCGGACCGTGCGGTGGCATCCAGGTTGACGAGCACATGCGCAGCAGCGATCCTTATATCTGGGCTGTGGGCGACGCCGTGGAAGTGCGGGATTGGATCACCGGGCAACCGACGCTGATTCCTCTGGCCGGTCCGGCTGCCCGCCAAGGGCGTATCGCCGCCGACAATATCTGCGGCCGGCCCAGCACCTATCGGGGCAGCCAGGGCACCGCTATTGTCCAGGTGTTTGATTGGGTCCTGGCCTGCACCGGCGCCAACGAGAGAAAATTACGCCAATGCGGCATCCCGTATGAGAAAATCTATTTGCATCCGACGCACCATGCCGGCTATTATCCGGGGGCAATGCCGCTGCACATGAAGGTGATGTTTTCGCCCGAAGACGGCCGGCTGCTTGGTGCCCAAATCGTTGGCCAACAGGGCGTGGCCGAACGGATAAACGCCCTGGCCTTGGCCATCCAGAAACGGGTTACCGTGTTCGATCTAGAAGAAGCCGAATTGGCCTATGCCCCCCAGTTCGGCAGCGCCAAAGATCCGATCAATATGGCCGGGTTCATCGGGGCCAATCTGCTGCGGGGCGATATGGCCGTGGCCCATTGGGAACAAGTCGAGCTTGCCGCCGGGCCGTCGGCCGAACCCCCGGACGGTTCCGCCCCACGGGCCGGTGTCGGGCCGGAAGAGGCCAGGCCGGTGATTTTGGACGTGCGTACACCTGGAGAACGGGCCGCCCAGGCTGTGCCCGGCAGCATCCATATCCCCTTGGGGGAACTGCGAACCCGTTTGGACGAATTGCCCCGGGATCGGCCCATCTGGGTCTATTGTGGGGTCGGCCAACGGGCATATTATGCGACCCGAATCTTGCAGCAACACGGCTTCCAGGCAGCCAACCTCTCCGGCGGCATGACCACCTACCGGATGATGCAGAAAAGATAATAACTCAACCGGTAAACGGCGACGCCACTTTTTAGCCATAACTTGTTGTAAAATAAGAACTTCATTCCGTTCTCTCGACGGCTCGACTGCTTGGTTTCAGAGGGCCGAACGGCCATTGTTGCCGATTGTCGGCGAGGGTAGCCGGTTTCATTTACAGTTTGAGATAATAACGTTTTCTTTTCCCTTGATCTCAACACCAAAATTCATGGTGCCCCAAAGCACCCAGAAGGAGAAGCACCCATGAGCCGATCGAAAATCCTCCAAAAACGGTGGATTCTCGGAAGCCTTTTGATTCCAGGGAGTGTCGGGGTTGTTCTCGCCTTGGGCAGTTTGTGGGCTGCCCAGCCAGCGGTTGTTCCACCGCCGTCCATACCTCTTTCTGGTGCGCCGCCGGCCGGGGCGGCAGCGACTTCCGAAGCAGCGTCTGCCTCTGAAGCAAAACCCGCTGCCGAGGCTCCGCCGACGCTCACCGTGCTCAACCGCCGCCGGTTGCCCGATGCGGTAACCCTGGCCACGCTTTCCAATGGGCTTACCGTGATCGTTCAGGAAAACCATGTGGCCCCGGTGGCCACGGTACGCTGTTTTGTGAAAAACACCGGAAGCGCTTTTGAAGGACCGTATCTGGGCACCGGGATCAGTCATCTGGTGGAACATCTTGTTTCCGGCGGCAGCACGACCCGTCGCCGCGAAACCGAAATCCGTCAAATCATCGAGCGCTTCGGCGGCGCTACCAATGCCATGACTTCGGACGATATGACCATGTATTACATCGACTGCCCGGCCAAGGATGTGGAAACGGCCATTGACCTGTTGGCCGACTGGATGCAACATGCCCGCTTTGACCCCACGGAGGTCCAACGGGAACATGCGGTGGTCCGTCAGGAGTTGGCCGACGGCTTGGTCCAACGAAACCGAGCCCTCTGGGAACTGTTTGAGCAGACCATCTATCAGGTGCATCCGGTTCGGCATCCGACGATCGGTTATCTGGAGCCGTTGAGTCGGCTCACACGGGATGATCTGGTGGCCTTTTATCGGAGCCGATATGTTCCGAACAATCAGGTGTTTGTCGTGGTGGGCGATGTGGATACGGAGAAGGTGTTGGCGGCGGTAGTTCGGCATTGGACCGGCACGCCCCGTGGACCGGAGACCTTGGTGCCCATGCCCACCGAACCGCCGCAACTCGCGCCCCGAGAAGCGGTCCGCCAGATGGAAGGCAAGATGGTGGATATGATCCTGGCTTGGCCGACGGTGGAACTGACCCATCCGGATCTATTTGCGTTGGATGTGGCCGCCGCCGTTCTGGGCGAAGGCGATAGCTCCCGCCTGGTCCAGGAGTTACAACGTCAGCGGGGCTGGGTGCTTTCGATCCGGACGGCCAGTTACACGCCGCATTTTGTCCGGGGGTGGTTTGGGGTGATTGCCACCGCACCGCCGGAACACTACGAACAGGCGGCCGACGAAATCCTCCGCCAGGTCTATCGCCTCCGGGATGAGCCGGTCAGCCCCGCCGAACTGGAAAAGGCCAAAAAACAAAAGGCCGCCGAACTGGTGCTGGATCAGCAGACCGTCCAGGATGCTGCCGACAGCCTGGGCCGATCGTTTTTGGCCACAGGCGACCCGCTCTTTGATAAACATTATGTGGCCGGCATCCAGAAAGTAACGGCGGCCCAGGTACAGGAGGCAGCCCGGAAGTATTTCACGCCGGATCGGCTCAATCGGGTGCTGATCGTGCCGCCCGGACTGGCCCCCAAATCCGCTGTGCCATCGAAGGGGGTTCAGGAGACGCCGATTCAGTTGGTTCGGCTTCCGAACGGCCTGCGGGTACTGCTGAAACGCCTGCCGCACAAACCCATGGTCAATATTCAGGCGGCTGTCTTGGGCGGTTCGCTGGAAGATAGTCCCCAGACGGCGGGCCGATCGGCTCTGGTCGCTGCCATGCTGAACAAAGGAACACGCAAAAGGACGGCCGCTCAGATCGCCGAGTTTTTCGACCGGATCGGGGGCCGATTTTCGACCGTGGGCGGCCGGAATACCATCCTGGCCAGCCTTAGCGTGCTCCGGGAGGATTTTCCGGAGGCAGCCGCCGTCTTTGCCGACTGCTTCCTGGAACCGACGTTTCCTGCCGATCAATTTACTATTGTACAGAAGCTCGCCTTGGCCAGTATTGCCCGTCGAGCAGACAATCCGCAGCAGGAACTCTTGGAACTGTTCCATGCCAGCCTCCCGCCGACTACGCCCTACCATCTCATGCCCGGCGGCACCCGGGAGGCGGTCCAACGCCTCCGTCCGGAAGACCTTCGGGCCTACCATGAGCGGTATTTTACGCCCGGCAATATGGTGGTCAGCGTGTTCGGCGACATCGACCCGACAGAGGCCCTTCAGATTGTCCAACAACATTTCGGCCGGTTGCCTGAAAAACAGTCGCCCCCCATCGACTTCCGCCGACCTAACGCCTTGGAGCAGGACATTCTGCGGCACAAGCAGACGACCAAACAGACCGGCATGGTGCTTCTGGCTTTTGCCGGGCCAAGCCTGTTCGAAGAAAAAGAATATGCGGCCCTGACGGTGCTGGATACGATTCTTTCCGGCTACAATTATCCAGGCGGCTGGCTGCACGAGGACCTGCGGGGGGCGGGGCTGGTCTATATGGTCCATGCATTTTTGATGAGCGGACCGGCGCCGGGGTATTTTGTCGTTGTGGCGCAGACCGCTCCGGAGAAAATCCCGGAGGTGTTAAACCGGATTCGTGCCCAGCTGGACCGGGCCCGCCGAGGGGAGATTTCCGACGAAGAATTCCATCGGGCCGTCGAAATGATCCTGGCCCTGCACGCCCAGGAAAACACCACCCCGGCCGAACAGGCCCAACAAGCCGTCCTTTACGAACTGTTCGGCCTGGGCTATGACTACGAGGCCAAATTCCCGGACCGCATCCGCTCGGTTCGGCGGGAAGATGTGGTGGCCGTGGCGCAAAAGGTTTTCCAGCGATTTGTACAAATTACCACTTCGCCACTGCCTGCCCCTGGGCCGTAACGGATTTAGATTGCGGAATCCATACTCCCATGTCTGCCCGGTGGAGGAGCGCCGGTCCTCTGCTCCGCGCCAGAAGAAGCGAAAATACCCGCAGGCCGAACCACCTATTGCTCTTCGCACATCGGAGGGACAGCTCCACTCCCTCGCTTTCAGCCCTGTGGGGTGTCCTTCGGTTTGGCGAAGTCCAATAGAGGTTGGCAGGGTAAACCTCAACGCCCTACAGAGACCGGACTGCCCGGAAATGGCCAGTTTGGACTCGTCGAAAGTCTCGAACCAGATTTTTTAGCCTCGGCGCCTCCGGGCCAGATAGCCCAAAAAGCCCAACGCTCCCAGACCTAAGAGCACTACCGACGAAGGCTCCGGAATGATAGAAGCGGCCCCTAAATCAATGCCGCTAGTAATGTCATAGATGGTAAAATTGCCGAAATCTCCTGCGGCAGTGGCGCCGACAATCCTAAACGGGCCGGTGCCTAATTGGCCAATAGGCAATTTCCACTCCAGGGTGTAGCCGTAACCGGGTTGTGTTCCTGGAGGAGGGGAAGGTGGATTTGAAGTGCTCCAATACCCGTACTGCCATCCAGCGCCGGAAATCAAACTGAAAGGAGTGCCGGAATCAAACCCGCTGCCCGTCCATTTAAAAAGGAGAGGTTCTCCGAGATTGCTGCCCGTCCAGGAAGAGACGATCAGCCGATCAATGCCCTCGAAACCTCCCATAGAAACGCCTTCGCCGGGGAGTCCGTCAATGGCGATAACATAGTAAGGAGCATAATTAGAACTATTCGGTTCTCCCTTCAGGTCCATCCGAAAAGCTTGGAAAAGATTGGCCCGGTCGGTAACGGCGTATAAAGCGGCTTTCGTATTCCAAAAGGCATCATCTATTCCATATTGAGACCATATGAACTGGGCAAACGCCCGAATATCTCGCCCCGTCATATAAGGAGGAACTAAAAGGTCTTCTGGAGGGTCGGACGCGGTACCTCCGTCTCCCGGAGGAAGATGGTTCCAGTCATACAGCCAGTCGGCCTGAGCGGGGATGGGTAGGAGCAAGGCCAGCAGAATGCCAAGAGCCGACAGCGCCCAGGTTCGCATGAACATCGGAGCAACTCCTCAGATCGGGAACTTTTGTTTACCCTTGTCCAACCCGGCCCGAAAGGTTGGCTGCCTCTTCCCACGTCCGACAGAACCCACCTGTTCCGAAATATGCCGGAAGGAAAATGCATACCTTCTCTATTCTTCCCATCCATCAGGGATTCTGTGGTTTAGGGTAAACCGGGCGGAGCAGTTTGTCAAGCATTTTTCAGGAAAATTTTCTAGATTCCGCAAATTTACCCCCTTGGTGGGGGTCCATACCAAAGGGGCAGAATATCCCCCATTTTTGGTGGTGAAAGCGGCCCCCCAACCTTCTCGTAGGGGATAACCTACATTTAGGAAGGAAAGCAGGCTGGCTCAGGCCGGTGCCCCGGGGGTAGCGCAGGCTCTCCAGAAGAGACGGATACTCCCAGAGGGGGTAACCTAACCGGCTACATTGATACCCCCTAGATGAAGAGGCTACGGCGGCTGCTACCTCCCAAAGCCGGTCAGGCGGGCTGATGCGTTGGGGCAACCCGCCTGTGGCGATTTGGCAACCCGGCCGGGAAAACCCCATGGGAAGGCCGAAAAAGTCCTCCCTCAGGAAAATCTTAACTTTTTATTTCCCAGAAGGTTACGGCATATTTGGAGTCCAGCCTGTCCTTGCCCCCTTTTGGGAATACCAGTTGAAAGACCTCTTGCTAGCCAGCAGAACCCAAAAACGACAACAATAAAGATAAAGATAAGGAGACCCAGGCCTGGAAGGCCGGAATCGTTTTGAGCATCCCGAAAATGGACGGTGGTTTTGCGACTCGACCGATGCCACCGACGGGAACGGAGTCTGCGCGGATGGGGGCATGCCCGGCTCCGCCTGGACGCAGAAAGGAACAACTCGATGCCGATTTTGCCCCGGGAACCGGACTGTTTTCCGGAGGACCTTTTAGAACCGACTCGGCTGTCCGAACGGGGCGATACCCGCTGGTGGGCGTTTTACACATTGCCCCGTCGGGAGAAGGAGTTGGTGCGTCGGCTTCGGCGGATGGGCCTGTGGCATTATTGCCCGCTAATTTGCCGGCGGTATCGGTCGGCCGCAGGGCGGGCACGGAGCGTGTGGACGCCCCTTTTCCCGGGATACGTCTTTTTATTCGGCACGGAAATGGATCGGTACCAGGCCATGACCACTCGGTGCGTCAGCCGATGTTTGGAAGTGCCGGACGAAGAGGAACTGGTGCACGATCTTCGCCAGATTTGGCGGGTGATCCAAAGTGGGGTGTCGCTGACACCGGAGGCCCGGTTGGAACCGGGCGATCGGGTGCGGATTCGCAGCGGGCCGTTGGTGGGGCTGGAGGGGGTGGTGATCCGGCGGCGGGGCCAGGATCGGCTTTTGGTGGCGGTGCACTTTTTGCAAAAAGGCGCCTCCATCGAAATTGCCGACTTCCAGGTGGAACGGCTTGACTGAGCGATTGGCCTGCTCGGTTGGCCGGAAGGATGCCTAGCGGTGCGGGAGGAGGAACTGGGTTTTTAGCCGAACTGAGTGGGGGCAGGGAACCCTCCTTTGGGGGGTCCTAAGATTTCTCCCAGGGACCCGTGTCAGTTGCTTGATTTATTCAGCTTCTCCAAGTAGGCTAAAAAGTAAGTTCCGATAGCCTCTCCGAAGCAAGGAGAGTCTCCCAGGGGGAAAGGACGAAGAGTAAGAGTATCGGGCGGGGGCTTTCTGCCTGCGCTGGGGGCATCGAGGCAGCAGATGAGGAGATTCTGGATGGGACTGTTTTCCCGTAAACGTGAACCTGAGTATCAGATTCCACCGGTGCCTCCGCCTGCTGACGGGGAAGTAGCCGAGGGATATTTCCGCTGGGTGGGGTGGCTGAACCGGATTGGGGCCGCCCTTTTGCTCCTGCCGGCCATTCCGATTATTTTGGTCTTGGTGTTTTTGGTTCGGCTCACTTCGTATGGCCCGGGCATCTATCGGCAAAAACGGGTGGGCAAAAATGGACAGGTGTTTACCTTGTACAAAATCCGCACCATGATCCATAACGCCGAGGCCCTGACCGGCCCGGTCTGGACCGCCCCGAATGATCCCCGGATCACCAAGTTCGGCAAACTGCTTCGGGCCGTGCACTTGGACGAATTGCCGCAACTTTTCAATGTGCTGATGGGGCACATGGCACTGATCGGTCCCCGGCCAGAACGCCCTGAGTTTACCGAATATCTGGCCCAGGAAGTGCCGGGATATATGAAGAGGTATGTGGTGCCGCCGGGCATCACGGGGCTGGCCCAAATCAATTTGCCACCCGATACGGATGTCGATAATGTCCGGAAAAAATTGGTGTTGGATTTGGAATACATTCGGACGGCCAATTGGAAATTGGACCTGAAGATTCTTTTGTGTACCGCGGTGCGGCTTTTGGGATTTTCGGGCATGTGGATGGCTAAACAGCTGGGACTGTACCGGGAAGTACACCTTCCCCCAGAGGCAGCAGAAAAGGCGGCCGAAGCCGGCCGAGCGGAACGCAAACCGGCTGCTCCCCCAGCCGGAGTGCCCACCACGTTTCCTCCAGAACTCCTGCCGAGGTTGGTTACCCTATCGGCCAGCGGCAACGGCGATCGAAAAACCCATGCCCCTCAGCCTACAGTCCCGTTGAGTTAGTCCGACGTCCCGTTGAGTTAGCCGAAAATGCCCAAAAGACTATTCAGGTCTTATTGGGGAGGCTCGCGGCTAGCAGAAGGCAGTGGGCAAGCAGAGGCAGAACGGCTTCCTGGAAAGCGAGACAGCGGGGGGTGAGGACGGGCAGAGCGTAGGGGCACGAGGGGGACGGTTTCACTGAAAGCCATGTTTCTTTTCTCCACCGGCGGGCAAAAGACGGCCTTGGGCCCTGAGATGCCGAATGCGTTGACCGTGGATGTGGAGGACTATTATCAGGTCAGCGCATTCGAGGACCGGATTGACCGAGGGAACTGGTCCCGCTATCCGAGCCGGGTGAAGGAAAATACAGAACGTTTGTTGAGTATTCTCCGACGCCGGCAGGTCAGAGCGACGTTCTTTGTGCTCGGTTGGGTGGCCCAGCACTGGCCCGACCTGCTGCGCCGAATCCGGGACGAAGGTCATGAATTGGGGGCGCATAGCTTCTGGCATCAGCGTATCTACCGCCAATCGCCCGAGGCATTTCGAGAAGACCTCCGGCGGACCAGAGATCTGCTGAGCCATCTGACAGGCCAAACGATCCGCTGTTACCGGGCGCCCAGTTTTTCGGTTACGCCGGCATGTTGGTGGGCGTTGGAGATTTTGGCCGAGGAGGGGTTTCTGTATGATTCGAGCGTGTTTCCGATTCGGCATGATCGGTATGGGGTGCCGGGCTGGCCGGTGGGGATTTGTCGGGTGCAGACGCCTTCGGGGCCGATCTGGGAGTGTCCGCCGGCGGTGTATCGGGTGGGGGCAGTGGCGGTGCCTTGCGGGGGGGGCGGCTACTTTCGGCTTTATCCGTTGGGGCTGACGATGTGGCTTTTGCGAGCCATTCGGCGCCAGGGCCGACCTTTTGTATTTTATCTGCATCCGTGGGAACTGGACCCGCATCAGCCTCGAGTGCCCGGTTCCGTGGTGAACCGATTTCGCCATTACTGGAATCTTCCGGCCACCGCCCGCCGTCTGGAAGCCGTTCTGGATGAATTCGGGTTCGCCCCGCTGAGCGAGGTCGTGGAACAATATACACGCCAGAAGGGGCCGGAGGTCGAACTGGTCCGGCTGGCCGATGTGGTCCCATCCTCCGGAACCATCACCAAAGCGGCCGAGGAGGTCCAGGCCCGATGAGCGGCGGCAGTCGGCCAAAAGTGCTCTTTCTGGTCCACCGGATTCCCTATCCGCCTAACCGGGGGGATCGAATCCGGTCGTTTCATATCTTGGATTTTTTAGCCAGGCGCGCCGACCTGGCTTTGGCCTTCCTGAGCGAAACGCCTCCCTCGGCCGAGGCGCTCCGGGCGCTGCGAGAGCGATGTAGCTGGATCGGCTGGGCACGGTGGGGGCGGTGCGGCCGATGGCTTCGGGCGGCCTGGTCGTTTGCCTCCGGCAAAACCGCTACCGAAGGTCTATTTGCTTCGGCACAGCTCCGGCGCCAACTTCGAGACTGGCTTCGGCACCATCGGCCGGATGCCATTATGGTCTTTTGTTCTAGTATGGTCCAATATCTGGACCTACCCGGTTTGGACAGCGTTCGCACCGTGGTGGATCTAGTGGATGTGGATAGCCAAAAGTGGTTTGACTACGCCCGCCTGAGCCGGGGTTGGCGACGGTGGGCGTATGAACAGGAAGGCCATCGGCTCCGACAGTTAGAGCGGTGGATCGGCCAACGGGCCGACGCCGTCCTGCTGACCGGGCCGCACGAAGCCGCCCTGTACCGCCCAATCGTCCCGGAGGCCAACATCCAGGTGGTCATCAACGGCGTGGATACCGAATATTTTCGACCGGATTTTTCGGCTTCGCCGGTTTCCGAAGGCCAAGAGGCGCACCAGGCCAGACCGAACACGGCTGCAAGGGGCCAGGTTGCCGGAAGATCGGCCCCGGAGTCCCAGATGCCCGAGGAAGGGGCCGCCGGTGTTCCTAGCCCACCACGTGGCCCCTCGGAGGGCCAGGCCCGGTGTGTGTTCGTAGGCGCCTTGGACTACCAGGCGAATATCGACGGGATTGCGTGGTTTTGCCAGCAAGTTTGGCCTCTGGTGCGCCGACAACGTCCGGACGGGCAGTTGGTGGTGGTGGGCAGCAGTCCGACCGGAGCGGTGCATCGGTTGGCCGGGCAGACGCCGGGATTTCATCTGGTAGGGCCGGTGCCGGATGTTCGGCCCTATTTGGCCGAGGCGGAAGTGGTGGTCGTGCCGTTGCGTTTGGCCCGGGGCATCCAGAACAAGGTGCTAGAGGCCTTGGCGATGGGCAAAGCGGTGCTAGCCACCCCGCAGGCCCTGGAAGGTTTGGCGGTGCAACCGGGCATCCATGCGGAATCGGCCGCCGAACCTGCCGATTGGGCGGAAAAGCTCCTTGCCCTGTGGGCCGATCCCCACCGGCGAGCCGCCCTGGGCCAGGCAGGACGCCGTTTCGTCCAGACCCACCACCAGTGGGACCAAGTGCTCCGGCCATTGGCCCGGATTCTGGGACTGCCGGAATCGGAACCTGTTTCGCAGGAAGTAGATACATTTGATCATATTTGCCCTCTCCCAACGAAGAAACAGTAAAAACTTCGCCCTATGGATCTGGATAAATCCTTGTCCATTCCAGAGAAACCGAACCACCCCTCGGCCACCGAGGCGACGGAAAACTCCGTCCTGCAAACCCAATGCCCTCTTTGCGGGGCTGTGGTGGGAAAACGCATCTCGCCCGAGCCGGAGAAGGTGATCCAGTGGCTAGGTCCCTGGGCGGCCCGACGACTGGGCTTTTTTAGCCTCCCTAAAGATTTCCTCCTTTCTGTGGTGATTCCGGTGTATAATGAACGGCCCACCATCGACCAGCTCCTCCGGCGAGTGCAGGCCGTGCCGATTCCTAAAGAAGTGCTGGTGGTCGATGACGGCAGCACTGACGGCACCAGAGAATATTTGGCTGGTTTGCCTCCGCAGGAAAACTTCCGGGTCTTTTTCCATCCGATGAACCTGGGCAAGGGGGCGGCCCTGCGAACCGCTTTCAACCAGGCCAAAGGCCAGGTCGTGCTCATCCAGGATGCGGATTTGGAATACGATCCGGCCGAATACCCTCGGCTCATCCAGCCGATCGTCGAAGGCGTGGCCGATGTGGTTTATGGTTCCCGATTTGCCAGCGACGGGCCGCACCGGGTGCTGTACTTTTGGCACTACGTGGCCAACAAATGCATCACCACCCTTTCGAACATGCTCACCGACCTGAACCTGACCGATGTGGAGACCTGCTACAAGGCCTTTCGGCGGGAGGTGATCCACCAGATCGCACCGACGCTAAAAGAACGAGGTTTCGGCATCGAACTGGAACTGACAGCCAAGGTGGCCCGTCGCCGATACCGAATTTATGAAGTCGGTATCAGCTATTTTGGCCGAACCTATCAAGAGGGCAAAAAGATCGGTCTGCGAGACGCCCTCCATGCCCTCTGGTGCATCCTGCGATACGCCGTGGCCGATTAGGACCTCTCAGGACAATTCAGGGGAATGAGGAAATGAGCCCAACAGCTTATCGATTATGATATGTCGGGAAACTTGCCGGATGTGATCCACAAAAAACCTATTGCTGCGGAATCCGAATCGATGGATAGAAGCGGAAATATCAAGATACCTATTTCCTACTCGCAGATAGAAGAATTTTGCCGACGGCATCGGATCCGAAAGCTTGCGCTATTTGGGTCGGTGGTCCGGGAGGATTTTTCGGCGGCCAGTGACGTGGATGTGTTGGTGGAATTTGAACCTGGCGTTCGGCTTGGCCTTCTGGGCTTTACTCGCATCCAACATGAGCTAAGCGAACTGTTAAACCGTCCGGTAGATTTGAATACCCCGGGCTGCTTGAGCCCGTATTTTCGAGAAGCCGTCCTGCGGGATGCGGAAGTTATCTATGAGCGACCATAGAGACCAGATGAGCATCCGCCAGATGCTGGAATATGCTCGGCAAGCCTGCCAGATAGCAGCACCCTATCGGCGCCCTGATTTAGATACGAACCTGATGCTTAAATATACGTTAATTTACTTAATCAGTGTGTTAGGGGAAGCGGCTCGCCGGGTTTCCCAACCTACCAAAAACCAATATCCCCAGATTCCTTGGGCCGAAATCATCGGAATGCGAAATCGGCTCGTTCACGGTTACGATACGATCGACCTGGATTTACTTTGGGATACGGTCCAACTGGAATTGCCGCCGTTGATCCAAAGCCTGGAAGGGATTGTCGGTCGGCAGGCAGGGTAACCAGCCTATTAGTCTTCGCAAATTGTAGAGACAGAAAACTCCCCCCTTTTCAGCCACGATTGTGTTCCTTAGTTTTGCGAAGATGACGTAGTGCAACCGGCTCACCTTATCCAAAGCGGGGGTTGTTACGAAAGGGCAGCGGCATAATGGAAAAAGGTTTACTATTCACCTACACGATGACCTATGGCGGGGCGGCGGTTAGCCTGTTTTATCCTTATGTGGGCTTTTTGATTTACGTCTGTTTTGCGATCATCAAGCCGCCGGCCATGTGGTATTGGTCGGTGCCGCCGGGAGGGTACTATGACCGGACGGTGGCCATTGCCGTCATCATCGGTTGGCTGATCCAGGGTTTCGGCAATTGGAAGCTGGGCAAAGGAGCAGGCCGGCTCACCCTGACGTTGGTGTTGTTTTTCTTTTGGCAGGTGTTGGGCTGGGCGGCCAGCGACATCCCGGAATTGGCCCAATGGCATGTAATCGACCAGGCCAAAATTCTGCTTATGTTTTTGATCGGCATCTCGCTGATCGATACTCCCCGACATGCCAAAGCCCTGGCCTGGACGATGGCGCTGAGCCTTGGCTATTTGGCCTATGAACTCAATCTCAGCTACTATGCCGGCTACAACCGAGCCGGCGCCGAGGGGTTTGCCGGACTGGATAACAACTGTGTGGCCGTCGAAATGGCCTGTGGGGCCGGATTGGCCATGTTCTTGGGTTTCGGGGAACGTCGGCTTTGGCTAAAAGCCCTCGGACTGATGTCCGCCGTCCTGTGCGCCCATACGGTCATGTTCTGCTGGTCCAGGGGCGGAATGTTGGGACTGATCTGTGTCGGCATTACCGGCTTTCTGCTCATCCATCGGGAGCCGAAACATTATCTGCTTTTCCTTTTGTTGGTGGCCTTGGCTTTCCGACTGGCCGGCGATCAGGTGCGACAGCGGTTCCTGACGGTCTTTGTCGATCCGGAGGAGCGTGACACGTCGGCCAATACCCGGCTGGAATACTGGGGCCATGCCTGGCGGGCTATGCAGCGCAATCCCCTATTCGGTGTGGGGCCTGGACACTGGATGTACTACTGCGATCAGGTCGGCATTCGCCGCATCTACATCCATTCCGTCTGGATGCAAGCCGGGGCAGAGACCGGCTTTCCCGGTCTAGGGCTGCTTTTGGCTTTCTACGGGCAGACCGTCTTCTATCTGTATCCGTTGACCCGGCGGAAGGCCCGCGTGGGACATCCGTGGTTTCCGGAGGCGGCCCGGATGGTCATTGCGGGGCTGGTCGGCTATGCGGTGGCCGGTTCTTTTGTGAGTCTGGTGAACCTGGAGATTCCGTATTACTTGGTGTTACTCGGCGCAGGTGTCCTAAAGCTCAATTCGGCCCTCCTGGCCCAACCGGCTACCCAATGGGCTGCCTCCCCTCAAAGCCCCTTGGAATCCCGCCGTTCCTGGCAACCCGTCCCCGCCTAATCCGGTTCCCCATCTCAACCTCCAGGGAGGGAATAAACCCATATGTCTTCCGATTCCGAGTTGCCGAAAACCTCTTCGGAACCGCTCGCTTCTGGCCGGACGGCCCGCACGGTGCCGGATCGGCCATCGCCGGAGCCCGAGTGGGTCGAGTTTCGGGCGGAGGAGGTTGCCGACTCCTGGCGGGAAATGTTTTGGGAGCTTTTCCATTACCGAGAGCTGCTTTGGCAGATGATCCTTCGGGACATCCGCATCCGGTACAAGCAGGCGGTGATGGGATTCGGCTGGGCGCTACTGATGCCGATTCTGGTAGTCGGGTCCGGCTTTGTGGTCAAGTATGTGTTAGCTCAGACGGCTGGGGCCGCTCTGGAGACCCAAGCGGTGGCTGGCATGGCTGTCAAAGCCCTCGCCTGGACCTTCTTTGCCGGCGCATTGGGCTTTGCCACCAATAGTCTGACGAATAACATCCACCTGGTGACCAAAATTTACTTTCCCAGGGAGGTTTTCCCCCTGTCGGCCGTACTGGTCCAGGCGTTTGATACGTCGATCGGTGCGCTGCTGGTCCTGGTGGCCGTGGTGGCGCTGCCCGGGGTGGGCCTGAGCTGGACGGGTCTGTGGGCGTTGCCGTTGGTGCTGCTGCTGATGGCCTTTACCACGGCGCTGGCACTGGTTTTGAGTTGTGCCAATGTGTTTTTCCGGGACGTGAAGTATATTGCTCAACTTTTGATCACCTTTGGTATCTTTTTCACGCCAGTCTTTTACGAGACGGAAATGTTAGGACCCACCGGTTCCCAGATCATGATGCTCAATCCCCTGGCCCCGATCTTGGAGGGCCTTCGCCTGGCCGTCGTTCAGCACCACCGTGTATGGATTCCCCTTGTCCAATCCGCCTCCAACGGAGAAACTTTTTACCTTTGGCATCCAGGTTGGCTTTTGTATGCGGCGGTTTGCTCCGTGGGCGGGCTGCTGGTCTGTTGGCGCGTGTTCCACCGGCTGGAGTTCTTGTACGCCGAATATATCTGAAGGATCGTTCTCCGCTTAGGATCTCCCTTATGGACGAAAACCTCTCGTTGCGTGCACGCATTGAGCGGATTCGGGCCATCGTGCTCGATGTGGATGGCACCATGACCGACGGCGGCATGTGGTATCTGGAAGGCGGCGGCGAGGCCAAACAGTTCAATGTCCGCGATGGCGTCGGCATCATGCTCCTGCGACGGGCTGGCATTCGGGTCATCATGGCCTCCGGCGAACGGTTGGAGCTTTTGCAGCGCCGGGCGCAGCGCCTTCAGGTGGATGCCGCCTTCTTCGGCTGTCGAAACAAAGCCGAAGCAATCGAACCCTGGCTCTATCGGGAGGGCATCGGTTGGCAGGAGACCGCCTGTCTGGGCGACGAGATCAACGACCTGCCGTTGGCCCGCCGCTGCGGTCTGGTGCTGGCCGTTCGGGACGCCAATCCGATTTTTCTCCGCCATGCCCATCATGTCTTGGATGCTCGGGGCGGTCAGGGTGCAGTGCGCGAAGCCGCCCTTTGGCTTTTGGAGTATCAAGGTCGGCTCCCCATGGCCCTAGACGCCTTCCTTGCCGAAATGGGCGAACCTCCATTAGAATATTAACCGGAGTTTGCTTTTCTGCCATGGTGGTGTTTCAACCTCTGGAAAAGGAGGGGCCTATGGAGAGGGTTTCTCATTGGGTTATGGGGAATCGCTGCCTATTGAGGGCCATCGGCAAATCCGTGATTTTTTATACATTCTTAATAATTTGTACATTCCCGCAGGCCGTGCTTGCCCAGGCGCCCTCCGCCCCTCCCACAATGGGGCCGCCCACTTTAGAAGACCTGCTTGAAGCAGCCGAGGAAAAACCCACTCCGCTGCGGCGGCATCCTATGCCTGATCCGGCCGCCGTGCAAAAGGCCCTCAAAATGCTCGAAGAGGTCTATAAAGAAGACATCGCCGGGGCTAAAACGCCCCAGAAAAAGCAGGCCTTGGCCGGTCGCCTGTTGGCCGACGCCTTGGATGCCCAAGACCCTGCGGAACAGTTTGCTCTGATGCAGGCGGCCCGGCAATGGGCAGTCCAGGCCGGCGACGTGGCCTTTGCCCTTCGGGCTGCCGATGCCTTAATCGAACGCTTCCAGGTGGACCGCCTGGCGCTGAAAACCGAGGTGCTGGAGGCCTTCAGCAAAGCAGGCGTTTCTTTCTCCCCCGTAGAACTGGCCGAGGCCGCCGAGCCGCTCATCCAGGAGGCCATCGCGCAGGATGCCCTGGAGCTGGCCGGCCGACTGAGCCGACTGGCACTCAAAGCTGCCAGCCGCTCCAAAAACACCGATCTCATCAAACGCCTGACCGCCCTAGGCCGAGAGGTAGAACAAGCCCTCAAGGTCCAGCAAAAAATCCAGGCCGCCCTGGACGCCCTCCGTCAAAATCCCCAAGACGCGGAGGCCCATCTCCTGGTGGGTCGGTATCTGTGTTTTACCAAAGGCCAATGGACGGAAGGTCTCAAGCACCTGGCTCAATCGTCCGACCAGACCCTTCGCCGGTTGGCCGAGCAGGACCTGGCCGGGCCGACCGAACCGGCCAAGCAGATGGCCCTGGCCGATGCCTGGTGGGACCGGGCCGGGCAGGAAAAAGATCCGCCGGCCAAGTCGGCCATGCAAGCCCGCGCCGCCCATTGGTACGAGGCCGCTCTGCCCAGCCTGAGCGGCCTGGATAAGATTAAAGCCGACCGCCGCCTCCAAGAAGCCCAGGCTGCCGCTCCGAAAATCGGCCCCGCCCCAACCACACCTCGTCATTATCTGGACCCACAAAATCGCAAAAATGTGGTGGTGCTTTGGTGGTCCGGCGGTTGGCGAGGCGACGGTTCCAAATTCCTCCTGGTCGAAAAAGTCCCCGACGGCGGCTATCGGCTCGTCGCCCATCCAGAACCGGAGTGGGTCGTCATGGCCTTTCCGAAGGTCCCCCTAGCCAACTCCCGAATGAAATTGACCTACACCCTGGAAAAAGGCGATTGTCATGCCGTGGTCCGGAATATGAAACTCGAACAACATCCCCCGCGCATTGTCTTACCTGCCGGCAAACACACTTTGGAAACTTGGCTCGAAAAGGGGCAAATGCGCGGCCTATTAGACGGTCAGCCTGTTTCATTTGAACGGGATGATCCCAATCATTATGGCTCCTATGATTTGAGTCTCCGGGGCGGAACAATCATTACCATCCACCAATTGGAGTTCACCCCGCTTAAATAACTTTTCCACTCCTAGAGCCGTCTGGGCAATGTAGGGGGGTATTCGCGGGTCCATGTCCGAGGTGGTTTTAGAAGTCCTCGACCTGTGGAAGCGTTTCCATCGGGGGGAGTATTACGACAGTCTTCGGGACTGGGTGCCGGCGTTGGTGGGTCGGCTGGTGGGCCGACGTCCGCGGCCGGACGCCCTGGGCCGAAGCGAGTTCTGGGCCTTACAGGGCGTCAGTTTCCAGGTCCGCCGGGGCGAGGTCCTGGGCATTATTGGGCCCAACGGAGCGGGCAAAAGCACGCTGCTGAAAATACTGGCCCGCATCTTGAAACCCACCCGCGGCACGATCCGCATTCGGGGCCGATTGCGGGCGCTGATCGAAATTGCCGCCGGGTTCCATCCGGATCTGACAGGCCGGGAGAACATTTATCTCAACGGCACCATTCTGGGCATGCGTCGGCGGGAGATTCAGCAGCGGTTTGACGAGATTGTGGAGTTTGCGGGGCTGGGCCCCTTTTTGGATACCCCGGTCAAACGCTATAGTTCGGGCATGCAGGCCCGGCTTGGGTTTGCCATTGCCGCCCATTTGGAGCCGGAAATCCTCCTGGTCGATGAAGTCCTGGCCGTCGGCGACGCCGAGTTCCAGCGCAAATGTCTAGGCAAGATGCAGTCGGTGGCCGGTCAAGGCCGGACCGTCCTCTTTGTCAGCCACAATATGGCCGCCGTGCAGGCCCTTTGCAGCCGGGCGATGATCTTGCGCGGGGGCCAGGTGCAATTTCTCGGCCCCGTCTCGGAGGCCATCGCCGCTTATCTGCCCCAATCCGCGCCGGAGGACGCCCAGGCCGAGTTGTCGCAGGCCCGGCAGCCGGGCATGAAGCCGGTCATCCAGCGCATCCAATGGTTCGACGCCCAGGGTCGGCCCACCATGCACCTTCTGGCCGGCGCCGAAGCTCGCTTGCGTATCTGGTACCGGTTAGACGGCCCAGCCCGGAACCCCGTTTTCGGTGTTCGGGTGGACAGCATTTTAGGCGAACCGCTTTTTGTTTTGACCACGGCCATTCAGCATGGCCCCTTGGACGCTCTTCCGCCGGAGGGCGTGCTGGAATGCCATGTGCCCTGCCTGCCGCTCATCCCGGGCGGATATGTGCTTTCAGCCAATTGCAATGTGGCGGGCAGTCCGGTGGATTGGTTGGAGCGGGCCGTTACGTTTTGGGTGGAGCCGGCCGACTTTTTCGGCACCGGCCGATTGCCCAACGCCAATCAAGGGCCATTTCTTGTCCCGGCCCGATGGTCCGTAGCTGCCCCGTCCGGTTCTTCTTGCCGTCCGGAGGAAGAGGAAAACCAGAGACCATGAATCTGCTGAACCAGTTTGTTCGCCGCTTGGCGTTGGCCGTGTTGCCTACCTGGGCGGTGAATCGTATCCGGATGATCAAAAATGCCAAAAAGCCGGTCCGTCGTCTGGAGATCGGCCCTGGCCAGTCGCCGGCCCCCGGCTATGAAACGCTCGACCTTGTACCAGCACCTTGGGTGGATTATGTTTTGGATGCGGCCGGTCCGCTTCCGTTTCCCGATGGCCTGTTCCAGGAAGTCTATGCCAGCCATATCCTGGAACATATCCCCTGGTATCTGGTGGAGCGGGTGTTACGGGAGTGGGTGCGGATTTTGGCCCCCGGCGGCTGGTTGAAAATCATCGTTCCTGACGGCCTGAAAATCTGCCATGCCGTCGTCCAATATGAACTCCACGGCGAAGACTGCTCTCCGCTGGACGGTTGGTATCTGTTCAACCCCGATCGGGACCCGATCGTCTGGGCCGCTTCACGCATATTCACCTTTGGCGACGGCACGGGCAACCCGAATCATCCCAATTGGCATCGGGCCTTGTTCACGCCTGGGTATCTTCGCCGTTTGATGGAAAAGATCGGCCTAGTGAACATCCAGCCCATGAACCCGGCGGAAATCCACGGTTTCGATCACGGCTGGATTAGCCTGGCCCTGAAAGGTCAAAAGCCCCCTTGTTCTGAGAGTGCCAACGGCTCCTTACCGCCTCTTTCCTGGCCGTCGAGAGGCCGACCTGGCCAGAGGTAATGCCGAAGGTCAGGCCAGGTGAGGGGGAGTAAAGAAGGCGGCTGGTTGTTTGCTTTGCCCCTCACCCGACCTGCTGCGCAGGCCACCCTCTCCCGCGGTGGGGAGAGGGGAAAAAACCCGCCTCTCCCCTGGCCGTCGAGAGGCCGGCGGAGGCAAAGCCGAAGCCGGGTGGGGGAAACAACTTTCAGCCACCTCCATTTCCAGGGCTATCTTCCTATGCAGTACCGCAACATAGCGACGTTGACCAGTCAACTGGCCCAGTGGTGGGATCGGTTGCCGCAGGAGATTGAACTTGTGGTGGGCATTCCGCGCAGCGGGCTGTTGGTGGCCAATCTGTTGGCCCTGTTCCGCAATCTGCCCGTGGCTGACCTAGAAGGCTTCTTGCAAGGCCGGGTGCTGGCCACGGGCCGACGGGGCGGCCATCCAGAACAAACCGACTTTCTCGCCAAGCCCCGGACCGTCCTGGTGGTGGACGACGGCATCGGCAGTGGTTCTTCCTTGGCCGAGGCCCGGCAGGCCATTCAAGAGGCCCGCTTGCCCCATCGGATTTATTATGCTGCTGTGTATGTTATCCCGGATCGCACCCAAGAGGTTGATTTCTATTGCGAAGTGCTTCCCATGCCTCATGCCTTTGAATGGAATCTTCTCCATCATTATGTATTGCAGGAAGCCTGTGTGGATATCGACGGGGTGTTATGCCGCAATCCCACGCCGGAGGAAGACGACGACGGCCCCAACTACGAGCGGTTTTTGCGGGAGGTCCGGCCCCTTTGTGTGCCGAGTGTTCCGATCTGTTGCTTGGTAACCAGTCGGCTGGAGAAGTATCGGGCGCTGACGGAACAGTGGCTCCAGCGGTGGGAGATTCCGTATCGACGGCTTGAGATGTTGCCCATGCCGGACAAGGCCGCCCGAACCGCCTTTAGCCCGCAGGCTGCCTTCAAAGCCGCCGTGTTCCGCCAGATGGGCGAACGGCTTTTCATCGAAAGCTCGTTCCAGCAGGCGCAGGAAATTGCCTATCTGAGCCGGGGGCCGGTCCTGTGCATCGAAACCCAACAGATTTATACCCACCAGACGATCCGCGAACCGCCGATTGCCTTTGGCGCCTTGCGTGCCAAATGCTGGCAATGGGCAACGCAAGGATCGGTTTGGGGCACGGTAACGCCGCAGGCCTTGCCCTGGCATCTGTTGCCCCACCGCCGCATAAGCCGCGATTGGATCAAAGAAGCCGGGTTTGTCCATGGGATGCGCCTTGCCCTGTGGGAAGCGCCGAAAAACCCGGCCTGGCAGGGCCTTCGCCGCTGGATGATCCGAAGCTACCTGCAGACGCTGGGCCGATACCTCTGGGCCCGGCTGCGCGGGGACCCAGAGACAATTCAGAAAGCCAAATACGATTTTTACCGTATCCGAGGAGGTATTTGCGGGGCGCGGATTGCCAAGAAGATGGCACTTCAGCCCCATCATTTTTCGCCCGACGATCCGATGCCGAGGTGAAAGCCCCCTCTCCTGGCCTGCTGCGCAGGCCACCCTCTCCCGCGGCGGGGAGAGGGGGAACTGCCCCCTCACCCGGCCTGCTGCGCAGGCCACCCTCTCCCGCG
>Ga0308395_1000564_pt1 | contig 28634 bp, 24 predicted proteins | sample Hotspr20SampleP4_FD_202097 | JGI IMG/M metagenome (GOLD analysis project Ga0308395, IMG submission 202097) | Hot spring phototrophic mat microbial communities from Mushroom Spring, Yellowstone National Park, Wyoming, United States - 20050930_P4 ...
GAATGGTGAATGGTGAATGGCGAATGGCCGGCACAGTCCGGCGCATTCGCCGGTTCAGTGTATGCGAGAGATGATAAGGAACTTACTGGCGGCCGTTGCAATAGCGATTCTCGGATTAGCCCCGCTGCCGGCCCATGCTGCGCCGCCTGCCGTGCGCGGTACGCCGGTCAGGCAGGTGCTGGTCCTCGCGCCATTGAACATCCGCACTGGCCCAGGGACACACTTCCACGTCGTCGGTCGCTATCACCCCGGCCAGCACGTCGCTGTCACCGGCATCAGCGACGACTTCAACTGGTGGCGGGTGCGCTGTCCGCGCGGCGGGACGTGCTGGATCTCGGCCAAGCCGATCTATACGCTGCCGATCGCCTGGCGCTGAGCCACACCGATCCTGACGAATCTTAGGGACGACCTGGATGTTGCCGACGCCGGCGCAGGCTTATCCTGCGCCGCGAACCAAGGGGCACGCGATATACTCTTGGCGTCAGCTTTCTGAATAACGGAGCGCGTGATGACATTTGCTGAGAGCATCCAGGCCATGGTGGCGAACTTCAACCCTGCGCTGGCCAAAGGGGTAAACGCCGTGATTCAGCTCAACGCCAGCGGCGACGGCGGCGGCAACTACACCTTGGCCATCGCCGATGGCAAGCTCGACGTCACGGAAGGGGTGGCTGCGCAGCCCACTGTCACTATTAACGTAGCTGCGCAGGACTGGGTAGACATCATCGCTGGCCGGCTGGACCCGACCAAAGCCTTCATGAGCGGCAAACTGCGCATCGCCGGCGACCTTGGCTTGATGATGCGCTTCCAGCGCATGTTCATGTCCGCCTGACGAGCACAAGATGGAAAGTCCGCTCGCTGCGCTCGCCCATGCCTGGCGCACCGATGGGCCGGAAGGCGCAGCAGCGCTGTGTGCGCCGGATGCGGCTTGGATCGTGGACGGCCAGCCTTACGAAGGACAGCCAGCGATCGCCGGCTATCTGTGCGCGATCAGCGGCCTGCCCGCTCGCGTGAACATCTTCATCCGGCGCGCCTTCCACGACCTGCGCGAGCCTGAATGGTGGGCTGGCGAGTGGGTCGTGCGCAGCGCGTCTGATGACGGGCAGCGCTGGCGCGAGATAGAGCAAGGCGTCCTGCTCCGGCTCCAAGGCAATCAGATCGCTTACCTGCGCATCCACGGTGATCATCGCAGCGCCCGCGAGGTGGACGCCGGCGCCCCGCTGCGCGATGAACCCTGGCCAGCAGCAATTCCTGCGCCGACGCGGACCATGACCCACGACGACATCCTGGCCGTGCACCTGCGCCATACCACTCAGGGCTGGGCGCGCGGAGATGCCGAGACCGTCGTGAGCTGCCACGCGCCGGACAGTCTGATCCAAACCCCATTTGAGATCGTTCGGGGTCATAACCAGCTCCGTAGGGCTGTGTTGGCCTACTATGAGAACTACGCCGACACAGTCATCACCGTCCATCGCGTTGTTTACAGCGGCGAGTATCTGGCCATCCATCAAACCTGGACCTGCACCAACCGCAAAACCGGCATCCGGGCAGGAGATGAAGACCTGAACATCGGCGTCCTGCAAGACGGCAAGTTCTGGCGGTGGCGCGAGTACTACGACAGCCGGAAGTCGGCCCAGACGCTGGCGCAGACCGTTTTCGGCAGGCCGTAGGCGGCGTGAGCGGGTGTATTCACAGCCAGTGGCAGGACGCTGGGTGGGCGACGGCAGTGCCATCGCCCACCCTCTATAAGTTCTCCTTCGCTAGCAGCATAGCTTGGTAGAAGGTTGCCTCTATTGGTGAATGCACCCGGCGTGAGCCAAGCTCATTATTGGTAAAGCGTCTGAAACAGCGCCGGCGCGTATGCCTCGACGATCTCGTTGGTGATGCCACCAGACCGGATGATGTCGCGGTAAAGCCATGCGCTGCGCCGGAACTCGCGCGCCTGCGTCTGCGGATCCATCTCCACTAGCCCGAACTTCATCCGCCACCCTTCGCCCCACTCAAAGTTGTCAATGAAGCTCCAGTGGTAATAACCGCGCACGTCGTAGCAGGACTGAATCGCCCGCCACGTGGCGTGCAGATGCTGGATGAGAAAGGCGGGGCGCAGGTCGTCGTCGTGATCGGGCAGGCCGTTCTCAGTGATGTAGATCGGCAGCCTATAGCGCGCCAGATGGCGAACGAACCGCAGGATGCCTTCGGGGTAGACCTCGCCGAAGTTGAAATCGGTCATCATCACATCCTGCGGGTAAATCAATAGCTCGCTGAAGAACGTCTCGCGCTTGGTGTGGTCGAAGGCGACGCGGTGGCGGGTATAGTAGTTCAGGCCGATCCAGTCCAGTGTGCCGCGCAGCTTACGCGCGCTCGTCCGCGCGCCTGGCCTGAGCACCGGATGCCACTTGCCGTGAATGAGCGCATCGAGCACGCTCTGGTTGAACATGCTGTTCAGCGCCCGAGCGACGAGCGCGTCCAGCAGATGACCAGGGCGCATTGGCTCAAAGTAGCGCATGTGATGGGCGATCCCCACGCGGGCGAGCCGCTGGGTTTGATGGAGCACCTGATAAGCAGCGGCGTGTGCGATCAGCATGTTGCGCAGAACACTCACCGTGCGAGAGACATCCTGCGCGCCCGGCGGCATCCTGCCGCCGGAGAGATACCCCATCACGGCATAGACGTTAGGCTCGTTGATCGTGCACCAAAGGTCGCAAAGGTCGCCCAGTGCTTGTGCCACCTTCTCGACAAAGCGGCAGAACCGCGGCACGACGACCTCGGCGTCCTCCCAGCCGCCACGCTCCTCTAACCACCAGGGATTGGTGAAGTGATGGAGCGTGACCATCGGCTCGATGCCGCGCTGGCGCAGCGCGAGCAGCATGGCGCGGTAGCGATCGAGGGCTGCGGTGTCGAAACGGCCGTCGCGCGGTTCAATGCGGCTCCACTCCACCGATAGGCGGTGGGCATTCAGACCAAGCGTCACCATGCGGTCAAAATCCGACTCCGCGTCGTTCCACCAGTTGCAGGCCAGGCCGGAGCTATCGCCATTCATGATGCGGGCATGCGACTGCTCCCAGCGCCACCATTGGTTATTAGTGTTATTGCCCTCCACCTGATGTGCTGCGGTGGCCGTGCCCCACTTAAAGTCAGGCGGGAAGCTTAGAATGAACGTGGGCCTGGACATGACAAGCGCAGCGGTGTTGCGCACGCAGCGAGGGTGTTGTAGCTAAGCAGCTAAGCCGGTGGTCTTGCGCAGCCGGCAGGCTTGTTGAAACAGCCACCAGCGCAGCGGCGAACGCACGTGCACCCAGGCGCCGATGTAACGCACGATCTGGCCGCCGAAGCCGCGCTTGAAGCGATACACGCCCCACAGGCCGTCGTTGCGCCGCTCAAAGTTCGCCTCAAGCGTCGCTTCGTCTTCGTCGGGTATGCCCCATAGATCGTACGTCTTGCAACCCCGCCGGCGCGCCCAGAGCATCGCTTCCCACTGGAGCAGATAAGTGGGCATCAACTCACGGTGCTGGCCGCCGCTTGCCCCATACAGGTAAATCGCGCGTTCGCCGACCGCCGCCACGATCAGCGCAGCGAGCGGCGTCTGTTGATACTCGGCGATCAGCAGACGCGCTGGCGCATCTTCCCCCCGCGCGAAGAGCCGCAGGAAGTCCCCGTAGTAATCCAGCGTGTGGATGGAGAACGCATCGCGCGTCGCGGTCGCCTGCAGCAGGCGATAGAATAGAGGGGCATCCTCCACCCTGCCTGTGCGCACGGTCACCCCGCGGCGACGGGCCAGGCCGATGTTGTAGCGCGTCTTTGGCTTCATCGCAGCCAGGATGTCCACCTCCTCATCCACGTCCAAGTTGACCCAGATGGTGCGGCGCGGCTGCACGCTGAAGTGCGCCGGCTTCAGCCCAAGCCGCGTCAGCAGGCGATGGTCAGCAGGGGTGTCCAGCAGGTCTGGCTCGACCACGACAGCGAACACGCCCATGTGGTGGCCTAGGGTTTGGACAGCCTTAAGCGCCGCAGCGGCGTTCGCCTCGTCGTCCCAGTCCACCACCGGCCCGCGTGGGACGTAGCCGATCCGGCCCAGCCCATAGGGCAGCATGCGCGTCAGCATCATGATCATGCCGACGGGCTGCTCAAGGTTAGAGAAAAGTGCCGTCCAGTTTGCGCGCCAACCATGCGCTGCTTTCAGCCTTCCCCAGGCGTGAGTTTGTAGCAGGTGGCCATGTGGGTGTCTGGCCACGAGAGCGTCCCACTCCGTTGCGGATAGCTCTCGTAAACGGGTGTAGGGCGGAAGATAGCCTGAGCGCATGCGCACTCGCCGAGGTGTCGGTCAAGCGATACCTCGAATCTGGAATCGGGGAACAGGGATTTGAACCCTGGACCTCTGCGACCCGAACGCAGCGCGCTACCAGGCTGCGCCATTCCCCGGAACAGGTGAGATTATACGATCAGCCTTCAGTTTACACACTCACCATCGCTCGACGACGTTCGGCGCATGGTGAGCTTTGCTCACACCAATCGTAGACCACCTGTAGCTCGCCGACCACCACCGCCTTCGCCATCTTGGCAAGCTTATAAAGCGTGGGCTTCATGTTGTTCACTTCGTGGTCCAAGCCGCGCTTCGTCAGCCAAGAGAAGGGGGGAACTTCGGGCACTGGGAGCAGCGGCCAGCGCATCAGGTTAGAGACCAGCGTGGCACGGGAGTCCAGTGGCTGTAGGTCGAACCCCCACAACTGGCCGAGGGGCGGCTTCTTGAAGCCGGGCCCAGACAGCCAGATAAATTGGTATGGCGGGTTGTATACCTGGATGTAGGAGCGCGTGGGGTACTGATACCAACCGATGCACTGGCGAGATTGAAAGGCCGATCCAACGCCTACCGGCGGTGGGGTGATCCACTTAACATCCATCACCTCGCCGCTGCCGGCCAGCTCCGGATGGCGGGTGGGGTCGCTTACGATCGCAAACAGCTCCTCACAAGGGGCCGTGATCAGACCAGTGACCGTGACACTTGGGTATTTCACTTTGCTCCTACCTGTAAATGCAAATTTAGTTAACTAGTTGAATGTTCTCTATTGAAACTGAGACCTGGATTAGGTCTGAGAGGCAACTAATATAGACCAAGTATCCCTTTGCAAAAGAACAGAATTACGTAGGCTAAGCCCATGATGCCCAACCGCCAGTTCATCCAACTCAAGACGGAGTTGCCCGGCCCTCAAAGTCGCGCGTTGATCAGCCGGCGCGAGGCAGCCATGCCGGCTGGGTATGGCAAAGCCACCCCCATCGCCGTCCGGCGCGCGCACGGCGCGCTGGTGGAAGACGTGGATGGCAACATCCTGCTCGACTTCGCCGGCGGGATCGGCGTGCTCAACGCTGGCCACACGCCGGAGGAAGTCGTCGCTGCTATCTGCCAACAGGCCAGCGCGCTGATTCACATCTGCGGGCTGGTGGCCACAACGGAACCTCACGTGCAACTGGCTGAGACGCTCAATCGCATCGCGCCGATCAGCGGGCCAAAGAAGGCAATGATCGCCAGCAGCGGCGCAGAAGCCGTGGAGCAAGCCATCCAGATCGCGCGCGCAGCAACTGGCCGGCCAGCTATCATCGCCTTTGAAGGTGCCTATCATGGCCGCACGCTGCTCACCCAGACGCTGACCAGCAAATACGCGCTCTTCAAAAAGGGGTTTGGGCCGTTTGTTCCGGAGGTCTATCGCGCCCCATTCCCCTACCTGTATCGCACAGCGATCGGGACTGACCTCAGCGAATCGCAAAAGGTGGCGCTGGTTTGGGAAGCATTCGAGCGGCTGTTGGTGGCCCACATCATGCCGGAGCACGTGGCCGCCGTGATCATCGAACCCGTGCAAGGCGAGGGTGGCTTCATCCCCGCGCCGCCGGCGTTCATGCACCAACTGCGCGAGGTGTGCACACGCTATGGCATCTTGCTGATCGCCGACGAGGTGCAGTCCGGTTTCGCGCGCACCGGCAGGATGTTCGCCATCGAGCACTACGGGATCGAGCCGGACATCGTGGTCATGGCGAAGAGCATGGGGGCCGGCATGCCCATCGCTGCGACAGTTGGTCGTGCCGAGATCATGGATAAGGTGCACCTGGGCGGGTTAGGTGGCACTTACAGCGGCAATCCAGTCGCCTGCGCTGCTGCGCTGCGCGCTATTGAGATCATCGAGCGCGATAACCTGTGCGCGCGCGCAACCCACCTGGGCCAGGTCGCCCGGACACGCCTAGAACAGATGCAGGCGCGGTTCGAGGCGATCGGCGATGTGCGCGGCTTGGGCGCGATGCTTGCGATCGAGTTCGTCGAAGATCGCAAGACGCGCAGGCCGATCGCGCCGGAGAAGACCGTGGCGCTGGTGCAGGACATCGCGCAGCATGGCGTGCTCACCATTCGTTGCGGCCTCTACTCTAATGGTCTGCGTTTCCTCTTCCCGCTCGTGATCAGCGAGGCACAACTCCACGAAGGCCTAGACGTGGTAGAGGAGTCCATTGCGCGCATATGTGCGCGGTCTTCACATTGATCATCGCGTGCTCACCAGATATTCACACGGCACTGTGACAATGGCAAAAAGGAGGAAAGCACTATGAACAGGATGCGCTTTCAACACATGGTGATCAGCGTCACAGCGGCCCTGGTGGTGGCCGGATGTGCGCCCGCGCCGGCGCTGCCCACTGCGCCCGCTCAACCCCCTACCCCAACCGAAGTGCCTCAACCGACCGAGAAGCCAGCCGTCGTCGAAACGCCTGTTGCCGAGCCAACCGCTACTGCCGGAGCGCCCGCGGCTCAGGTCATTGTTTATCAAATTGACCCAACTGCCTCCGAAGCCAGCTTCACAATTGACGAGGAGCTATTCGGCAGACCCACCACCGTCGTCGGCGTCACTTCCAAAGTCGCTGGCAGCATCAGCGTGGATTGGGGCAATCCTGCCAATACTCAGATCAGCAAGCTGGAGATCGAGGCCGCGGACTTCAAGACCGATGAGGAGCGGCGCAACGGGGCGATTCGCCGCTTCATCTTGCAGACGGATCAGTACCCAAAGATCGAGTTCCAGCCGACCAGCATCGAGGGGCTGCCGGCGTCTGCCACGCCTGGCCAGACTTTGAGCTTTAAGGTAACCGGCGACCTGAAGATCCGCAACATTAGCAAGCCGGCGACATTTGATGTGACGGCCACTGCTGACGAGACCAAAGTGAGCGGTCAGGCCACCACCGTTGTCACGCGCGATGCCTATGAGCTTTCGATTCCCTCGGTGCCCGGCGTCGCCAACGTCACGAATGAGGTAACGCTGACGCTGAAGTTCGTCGCAACCAGGCAATAGGGTGACCCCACACGTGGTTTTTTGCACGGCGCCACCGGACTGGTGGCGCTGTGTGTTTTCCAGGCGCGCCCGGCTAGGGCCGCGCGCTCAGCGCCGCCAGGGCCACCACCTCGCCGATCTCGCAGAGCGCGCCGTAGGTATCGCCGGTCAGGCCGCCCAGCATGCGCGTCCAGCGGGCAGCCAGCGCATGGGCGATCAGCAGGACCAGCCCAGCCGCGAGGCCGGCCCGTAACCAGGCCGCGGGCCAATCGGACGCCGGCGCGCCGATCCCGTAGATTACAAGCAGGATAGCAATCGCCTGGATAGTCGCTAGCACAAGATCGCGGCGACGGGTAAAAGTCTGAAATCGGCGGCCCAGACCACCCTCACGCGCAGGGGGGAAGCAATAGATGCTATAGACATCCGCCCAACGCCCCAGGGTGGTTGACGCCAGCACAGCAGGCAGCCAGCCCTCACCAGCCGCCGCGATGAAGGCCACTTTGAGGGCAAAGACAGCGATCAAGGCCAACGCACCCATCGCGCCGATGCGGCTGTCTTTCATGATCTCCAGCTTGCGCTCGCGCGGACGCCAGCTCATCAGCCCGTCGAAGGTATCGCTCAGGCCGTCGAGGTGCAGCCCCGACGTGACGACGCCGATGGTAACGACGACGATGACAGCGCGGGCCAGCTCACCCCAGAACAGGCCGGCGATCCAGCCGGCGGCCCCGCCCAGCCCGCCGATCAGGCAGCCAACCAGGGGAAACCACAGCGTCGCGCGCGCGACCGTCCGCTCGTAGTCCGCGTCAGTCTTGGCCGGCAAAAACGGCAGCGGGATGAGCGTGAGAAAACGAACGGCTTCAAAGAAAGCGGCTAGCATCCCTGGCTTGGCAGGTGATTCACCATGCGCAGAATCGTAGTGTCGGGATAACAATCCAGCGCGGAGATGCTGCCCAAGTCAACCCGCCAGCGCCAGTGCTGCGCGAGCGGCACCCCCATCGTCATGCACAGCAACGCCTGGATTGGGCCGGCATGGGTGACCACGACCACGCGCAGGCCGGCAAATTGCTTTCCCAGATCGTCCCAGGCCAAGCGGACGCGCTCGGCCATGCTGGCCAATGATTCGCCATCCAACGGCGCATGATGAACCGGGTTAGCAGCGCGGCGCGCAGCATCCTCCGGGTAGCGCTGAAGCACTTGGCGATAGGTCAACCCCTCCCAGGCGCCGTGACACGCCTCGCGCCAGCGGACATCGGCGATCAGCGGCAGGGATCGGCCGGCGGCGATGGCGCGCGCAGTGCACTCAGTTCGGGCTAGACCGCTGTGCACGACCGCATCAACTTTGCGCGGCATGAAGAAGCGCGTCAAGGCCTGGGCCTGGCGCTGACCATAGGGCGTAAGCGGGCGATCGGCGCTGCTCATGTAGCGATGCTGAAGGTTCCAATCCGCTTGGCCGTGTCGCACCAACCACACCTTGCGGGTCATCGTTTGTTCAAGGGCGCGCAGGGGACGAGCGCTCACTCAACACGCTGGCCAGTGCATGAGCGGCATCCCACACGTCAACATAGCGCAGGTAGAGCGGCGCGAAGCCGAAGCGCAGGATATCCGGAGGGCGAAAGTCGCCGATCACCCCGCGCGCGATCAACGCCTGCATGATGGCTGCGGCCTCGGGATGCGCATAGGACACCTGACTGCCGCGCCGATGGTGTTCGCGCGGCGTGAGCAAGCGCAACCCGCGGCCGGCGCACAGCTGATCGACAAGCTCAATGAACAAATCGGTAAGCGCCAGGGACTTGGCGCGCACGTCGGACATCGGCGCCTCCAGCGCGATATCCACCCCGCATTCCAGCGCTGTCAGGCTGAGGATAGGCGGGGTGCCGCACAACGCCCTGGCGATGCCATCGGCCGGCCGATAGGCGTCCTCGAAAGCAAACGGCTGCGCGTGCCCCATCCAGCCCTGGAGCGGCTGTTGAAAGCGCTCCTGGTGGCGACGGGCGACGAAGATGAACGCGGGCGCGCCTGGGCCGCCATTGAGATATTTGTAGCCGCATCCCACAGCGAAATCGGCCTGCGCCCCGTTGAGATCCACTGGCACTGCGCCGGCTGAGTGCGCCAGGTCCCAGATCGTCAGCGCGCCTTTGGCGTGCGCCTGCGCGGTGAGCGCAGCCATATCGTGCATATAGCCGGTGCGGTAGCACACATGGGTGAGCATCAGCACAGCGACGTCGTCGTCAATCGCCTCGGCTATTGCTGCGCGGTCGATCAGGCGAAGCTGGTGGCGGCCACCCAGCAGCGCAATGAGGCCCTCGACGATGTAGAGGTCGGTGGGGAAGTTTCCGCGCTCAGTGACGATCACGCGACGGTCGGGGCGCATAGCGAGCGCAGCGCACAGCGCTTTGAACAAATTGATTGAAGTGGAGTCCGTCACGATCACCTCACCCGGCTGCGCACCGATCAGGCGCGCGATCTTGTCGCCGATGCGCTGTGGGAGCTTCAGCCAGCCGGCGCTCTCCCAGGCCCGGATCAACGCATCCCCCCATTCGCCGCCCAACACAACCGCCAGGCGCAGGTGCGTGCGCCAGGGCAGTGGCCCTAACGAATTCCCATCTAGGTAAATCACCCCTTCAGGCAGGTAGAAGTGCTGGCGGATAGGCGTCAGCGGATCCGCGGCGTCCAATTGGGCGAGCGCCTCGCGCGAGGTCACGCTTTCATCATAGCAAACCGACGCGCGCGGAAGGGGTGCGTTCACCAATAGGGGCATCTTCTACAAGCGATGCTGACAGCGAAGGCAAATCTATAGAGGGTGGGCGACGGCAGTGCCGTCACCCACCCAAGGTTTTGCCCCTGGCTGTGAATGCACCCCGCAGAAGAAGACACCAAATGCGGTGGTATAGTCTCTTGCGCTAGACCTGCTTAGGGAGTAACACGTATGCCACCCGAACGAACCGGTGAACTTACGCTCAAAGGAAACCCGCTCACAGTGGTCGGCCCGCGCCTCAAGCCTGGAGACAAATTCCCAGCCGTCAAGCTGACCGCGCCGGACTGGAGCGAAGTGGACCTGAGCACATTCAGCGGCAGCGTGCGCCTGATCAGCGTAGTGCCCTCGCTGGATACCGGAATATGCGACGCCCAAACCAAGCGCTTTGACGAAGAGGCCGAGCGCTTGGGCGACAAAGTAAAAGTGATCACGGTCAGTGCCGACCTGCCCTGGGCGCAGAAGCGCTGGATGAGTGACGCGGAGGTCAAGCACATCACCGTCCTCTCCGATCACAAGGACATGGCATTCGGCGACGCAGCCGGCACGCACGTTAAGGAGATGCGCATCGAGCAGCGCGCCATCTTCGTCGTGGATAAAGATGACACCGTGAAGTATGTGGAATACGTGCCGGAGATCGCCCAACACCCCGACTATGACGCAGCGCTAGAGGCAGTGCGCAAGCTCGTCGGCTAGCACGACGCACGGCCCAAACCAAAACCAGGGCAGGACACGTTCATCCTGCCCTGCTTTTGTCATGCAAGCGGTTCGCCAGCTCGCCGAGCGGTTGATTCAGAACGTTGAGCGGGTGATCTTCGGCAAGCGCGATGTCATCGAGCTGACGGTGATCTGCCTGCTCTGCCAGGGGCACTTGCTGATAGAAGATGTACCTGGGGTGGGCAAGACCATGCTGGCCAAGGCGCTGGCGCGCTCGCTCGGCGGCAGCTTCAAGCGCATTCAATTTACCCCAGACATGCTGCCGTCCGACGTAACCGGCACGTCCATTTACAACCAGAAGACTGGCGATTTCGAGTTCCGCCCCGGCCCGATCATGGCGCAGATTGTGCTGGCTGATGAAATCAACCGCGCCACGCCAAAAACCCAGGCCGCCCTGTTGGAGGCCATGGAAGAGCGGCAAGTCACAGTGGACGGCGTGACCTACCGGCTTGGACCGCCCTTCCTGGTGCTGGCCACGCAAAATCCCATCGAATACGAAGGCACCTTCCCGCTGCCCGAAGCGCAGCTCGACCGTTTTCTCATGCGGCTCTCGCTGGGCTACCCATCGCCCGAACAAGAGATGGCCATCCTGGATGCGCAGCAGTTCGCCCATCCCATCGAGCGGCTCAATCGGGTGACGACCGTCGAGGAGCTGGTCGCCATGCAGGAAGCTCTCAAGTCCGTTTACGCCGATAAGCTGATCAAGCAATACATCGTGGACCTGGTGGATGCCACGCGCCATCATCCCGACGTGTATTTGGGGGCCAGCCCACGCGGCGCGCTGACGTTATTTCGCGCCGCACAAGCGCGCGCCGCCATTCATGGCCGGGACTACGTCATCCCGGACGACGTGAAAAGGCTTGCGCCGGCCACGCTCGGGCATCGCATCATCATCAGCCCAGCCGCCCGGCTTAAGGGCGTCAGCGCCAGCGACGTATTGGATGAGCTGCTGCGCACAACGCCAGTGCCTGGCGCGCGCGTGAAGTAATGACCCGCTACCGCGTCGTTTGGGCGCTCTTCCTGGTTGCGCTCCTCGGCGCGCTGAGCACCGGTCGCGGGTTGCTGTGGGCTGCCGCCGGCACGTTATTCGCCCTGATCCTGATCGCAGTTGGCTGGGCCTGGTTAGGTGTCAACTGGCTGCGCATCTCGCGCCGCACTTTCTCCCGCACGGCACAGGTCGGCCAGGTCCTAGAGGAGGAGTTCAAGCTCGCCAACCTCAGCCGCATTCCCAAGCTGTGGGTAGAGGTTCACGACCTCTCTACGCTGCCCGGCCACACTGCCAGCCGCGCTGTGGGGCTGCTCGGCGGCTGGCAATGGCGCGGATGGCGCGTGCGCACCAAGTGCACCCAACGCGGGCGCTATACCCTCGGCCCGGTGATCGTCTCCAGCAGTGACCCGCTCGGCATCTACCAGTTAGAGCGCCGCGTCGGAGCCATGCACACGCTGCTGGTCTATCCGCTGACGTTTGACCTTGTGCGCTTCCCGCTGCCGGCTGCGCTCTTGACCGGCGGCGAAGCGCTGCAGCGGCGCACCCACCACATCACGCCCAACGCTGCCGGCGTGCGCGACTACGTCAGCGGCGACAGCATCAACCGTATCCACTGGCCAACGAGCATCCGTCGCCAAAAGCTGACCGTGAAAGAGTTCGAGCTTGACCCAACCGCGGATGTGTGGATCGCCCTGGACCTGTGGGCGGGTGGTCACGTCATCCGTGAGGACTTCGCAGCGACGCCTGGGCCGACGACGGCGGAAGCACTGCTGCCGGACAGCACTGAGGAGTATGCCATCGCGGTCGCCGCATCAGCGGCAAAGCGCTTCGCCCAGCAAGGTCGCGCTGTCGGCCTGATCGCCCATGAGGCGCATCGCCTGGTCATCCCAGCCGAGCGCAGCGAACGCCAGCTCAGCAAGATTATGGAAGCGCTGGCAGTCGTGCGCGCTGTAGGTGGCATCCCTTTTGACGCGCTGCTGGGCATGGAGGCAGCCACGCTGAGGCGCGGGGCGAGCTTGGTGGCCATCTCTGCCTGGCCAGAAGTGGCCTGGGCGGTCAGGGTGCAGCGCATCACCCGCTCGGGAGTCCGGGTCGCCGCGATTGTGATCGATAGCCAATCGTTCGGCGGCAATCGATCCAGCGAAGCAGTGATTACGGCGCTGGCGAACGCCGGCGCTGTGGTGCGCGTGGTGCGCTGCGGCCAGTCCATCCCGCTCGCTATCGAGGGTGACCCAGCTCAGATCTGGCAGCGCGCTGCTGCGCTATAGATAGTCCCCGATCAGCAGGCGCAGCCGTTCGCGCGCCTCGGCCGAAATGCGATCGCGCGCTGTCATTACGGCGAACCGCATCGCGCCGGCGCTCTCGTGCGGCAGGTTCGGGATGACCGCGGTTAGGTTTGCAATCGCCCGTTGGGCCAGCGCCAGGTTGTCGTTCAGGCGCTGAATCACCATATCCACCGTGACTTCGCCCTCTTCCTCGTGCCAGACATCGTAGTCCGTGACGTGGGCCATGATCGCAAAGTCCAGCTCGGCCTCGCGGGCCAGGAAAGCCTCTGGGCAGGCCGTCATGCCGATGATGTCACAGCCCCAGGATCGAAAGACCCGACTTTCGGCTTTGGTGCTGAAGCGCGGACCTTCGATGGTGATGAACGTGCCGCCTTCATGCACCGTCCCGCCGGCTTGGCGCACGGCCTGCGCAAGCGCAGCGCACAGCGACCGCGAGAACGGATTGCCCACCGAGACATGGCCAACAACGCCGTGATCGAAAAACGAGTAGGCGCGTTTGCCCTTGGTGAAGTCGAATAACTGATCGGGCACTACGATGTCGCGCGGGCGAAGTTCCTCGCGCAAGCTGCCGCATGCGCTCACGCTGACCACGTGCCTGACGCCCAGCGACTTGAGCGCCCAGATGTTGGCGCGATACGGCACTTCGCTGGGGCTATAGCGATGACCGCGCCCATGGCGCGGCAGGAAGGCGATCCGATGACCGTGATACGTGCCGACCACGATCGCATCTGATGGGTCGCCGAATGGCGTGGTGAGGTTGAGTTCTTCGACCTCCGTCAGGCCGGGCATGGCGTATAGCCCGCTCCCGCCTATCACGGCAAAGGCAATCGGTTGTGCGTTTCCCATGGGCGTAGATTATCAACGCAGACTACGCATGATCTCGACGACTTGGGCCTGCGTGATTGCGCCGTTCCAGACGCGGCGTATCACGCCGCTGCTATCCACGAACACCGTCGTGGGCATGCCGAGCACGCCATAGGCATCGCTCACTCTGCTGTCGGAGTCATTCACCACGAGGTAGGGGATGCGGTTGTTCTCGGCGAACTTGCGCAGGTTCTCCGCGTCGTCGTTCGTGCCAACGCCGATGAACTCGATATCCGGGTCGCGCTGCCGGAGTTCGTTGTAGGCAGCGATCAGCGCCGGCGTCTCCTCCAAGCAGGGCGGGCACCACGAGGCCCAGAAGTTGATCAGCACGCGCTTGCCGCGCAGCGCAGAGAGCGAGACAGCCCGACCATCGAACGTGTTGAGCGTGAAGTCCGGCGCCGGCGCATCCACGCGCAGGGCCGAACGGCTTGAAGATGGCAAGGACGGCAGGGCGGCTGGCTGCGCCAGGCTGCTGCTCAGCACCAGCATAGCCAGCCCCACCCCCACCAGCAACCCGATCAGGCCCAGGACGAAAGGCGCTGATTGTTTGAACATCAGGCACCTCTTCTGGCTGCGGGGAGCGTCGGCTGTCGGGCTGGCTGCGCAACCCCATCTATGAGCGGGAAGACCAGCCAGGCAGCGCTGAACCCGAACAACCCGCCGGTGACCAGGCGCAGGATCCAGTTGCTCTCCCGATATGGCAACAGCCCGAAGGGCGGTTGACTGAGCAACTGCGAGAAGCCGTCTAGCCCAATCGGCAGCACCCCCAACGCCACAAATAACCAAAAAGGCATTGGGCGGGCGCGCCGGCGCGCCAACGCATAGATCACGCCCCCCAAGCCCATCGAGAGATATATCGCCACGTCGCGCTGACAGAGGGCCACCTTGTATCCCATGCGCGGGTTGCCCTGAAAATCGCGCGCTCGCAACAGGCCGGCGTACTGCGCCCCACTGGTGGAGATGCCAGAAAGCCGCTCGAACGTCTCGCGGTCATAGACGAAGCGCTCGCCGAAGAGGAAGAACGAGCGAAAGCCATACGTGTGACACGTCAGCTTGTAGGGCTGATAGATAAGCTGCGCCAGGCCATCTAAGCCCAACCATTTGAGCACAGGCGCTGCGAAAGGCAGTAGCCCGTAGGTCAGCAAGAGGGCAACTGCCGCTGCCAGCCAGTGATATTCAAGCCAGCGCGCCAGGCGATCTAAAGACTCGCTTATTGTGTGCATTCTAACGCATCAGCTAGAATATTGACTCGGATCAACAATCCACATCCAGATAGGCAGTCGCCTATCCCTCAGGAGGGAGCTTATGAAGCGCGTTCACGCTCGCTTCGTCAGCGCGTTGGCCATCATTGCCATCACGCTCACTGCTTGCGCCCAGCCGACCAATGAGCCTAGCGTCACGCCTGCCATCACGGTTCAGATCAACCCGTCCGCTACGTCTATCCCTACCCCCGCACCGCGCCCGCTGGGCAATCCGATACTGGTTGACCGTCTGCCAGCCCAAGGCGAGGAGCTGCCCCTTGACAAGCCGCTCGAGCTGATCTTTGACCAGCCGATGGACCGCCGTTCAGTGGAACAGGCGTTGACCGTCCGGACCAGTGCAGGTCAGCCCGTGAGCGGCAGGCTCACCTGGTCCAGCGACAATCGCGCACTGTTCGCGCCTGAGCAAGGATGGGAACGCGAGACCAGCTACAACGTCTCGATCTCAGCCGACGCCCGCAGCGCCAAAGGGCTGGCCCTGGCCCGACCGACGTCGTTTGTCGTCAACACCATCGGCAAGCTCGCAGTGGCTCAGACCATCCCAGCAAATGGCGCACAAGACGTAACCGCCGACGCGACGATCACCATCCTGTTCAACCGGCCAATCGTGCCGTTGACGCTGCTCGATGCCCAGGCCGATTTGCCTACGCCCGTGACGTTTAACCCGCCCATCCCAGGACGAGGGCAGTGGTTGAACACCAGCATCTACCTTTGGCAGCCCAGCGCCCCTCTACAAGCTGGAACAGCGTATGAGGGGCGCGTGGCTGCCGGCCTGAAGGACACCAGCGGCGCGCTGCTGGACAGCGACTACGTCTGGACGTTTAGCGTAGCTGCGCCGACCGTCAAGTCCATCACACCGAACGACGGTGCGCGCAGCGTCGGCCCGCGCGCGCCGATCAGCATCACGTTTAGCCAAAAGATGAATCACGAGAGCGCACAAGCGGCCTTCGTCATCGAGCCGCCGGTGCGCGGACGGTTCCGCTGGAATGATGAACGCGTACGTCGAGATGACCAGCCGGCTGCTGGTCAATCGCTCGCCGGCGAAGTGATGACCTTCATCCCCGAGGAAGACTACCAGCGGGGGCAGAGCTACACCGTGCGGATCAAAGCAGGCGCGCGCGCAGCGACCGGCAACGGCGCGACAGCGGGCGACACCACGATCAGGTTCCAAGTTGTCCCGCGGCCTGCGCTCGTCGGCTCTTCACCGGAGAACGGTCAGGATCGCGCGTCGGCGGAAAGCAATGTAATCCTCCGCTTCAATGCGCCGATGTCAGTCCCCACGCTGATCGCCAATCTGGCTTTCGATCCACCGATCACGCTCACCAACATCTATAGCTATTTTGACCAGTTCTCCAACGAGTTCTTTCTGGGTATATCCCTGAAACCCTCCACCAACTACCGGCTGCGGCTGGGCAGCGCGGCCAGCGACATCTTCGGCGCTACGCTGGGCCAGGATATTGAGGTCCGCTTCTCCACCGGCCCCTTGCCGCCCTTTGTGAATATTCGAGCCGACGGTTTGATCGGCACATACAACGCTGCCGTCCCCACCGAGGTGTTTATTACGCATCGCAACGTCACACGGCTGGACTTCCGGCTAATCGCGCTCTCGCCCCAGGAATTCTCTGAACTCACCGGCGCGCTGAACGCCTATGAGAGGCTGCGCAGTTTTGAACCCGACAAAAGCCAGGTGCTGCGCGAATGGTCGGTGATGACCAAGGCAGGGCTGAACCAGACCGCTAACTACAAGCTCTCCCTGGCTGCCAACGGCGGCGCGCTGCCCACAGGCATCTATCTGCTGGCTGTGAGCGCGCCAGAGCTGGTCGCGCTGGACAGCGACTTCCAACCAGCGCGGCATATCCTCGTCGTCAACAACACGCACATCGCGCTCAAGCACAACACCCAGCAGGGCCTGGCCTGGGTTACAGACCTGAACACCGGCCGGCCGCTGGTTGGCGTCAGCGTCTCGTTCCGCGACCACACCTTTCAGGAGATCGCAGCCGCTCAAACCGGCAGCGGCGAAGAGGCCGGCCAGGCTCTCGCGGTCTTCCCAGAAAGCTATCGCTCTTCTCAATCATTGTATGCGCTGGTGGGTGCACCAGGCAATAGCGGCCCGTTCGGCATTGCCTGGAGCCAGATGTCCTATGGGATAAACATTTACGATTTCGACCTGCCAGGGCGCTACGAGGCCGACCCCTACTTCGTTTATCTGATCACCGACCGGCCGATCTACCGGCCTGGCCAAATGGTCTTCTACAAGGGCATTGTGCGACGCTACGATGACGCACGCTACAGCCTGCCAGCCGACCTCACATCAGTGAGCTTAGAAATCTACAACAGCCAGTCGCAGAAGATCCTCAGCACCACAGCAACGCTGGACGCCAACGGCGGGTTCAATGGCCAGTTCGTCCTGGATAACAACGCACTCACTGGCTATTACTACCTCCTGACCTGCGCGCCTAGGCGGGGAGTAGCCCCGAACGAGTCGTCGTGCAGCTATTACAGCGTCCCGTTTCTGGTCGCGGCCTACCGCGCTCCGGAGTTTGAAGTGACCGTCAAGCTGGACAAGGCCGACTATCGGGAAGGCGAAACCATCAACGCTACAGCAGAGGCGAGTTACTTCTTCGGCGGGAAAGCCAGTGGCGCTAGGGTGGAATGGTCATTGCTCGCCGAGGACTACACCTTTGATCGCTATACCGGCTCGGGGGACTACACTTTCGACAGCGACGATGGCCTACCGCGCACGTTTGGCTTCGTTGAGCCGATCGCCAACGGTGAAGGGGTCACTGACGGGCAAGGGCGCTTCACGCTCAGCCTTCCGGCCGACTTGAGCAAGCGCAAGCGCAGCGCCCGCTTCACGCTGGAAGTTAGTATTACGGACGTCAACGATCAGAGCGTCTCGGCGCGCGCCAGCACCATCGTTCACAAAGGCCGCTACTACGCCGGCATCGCACCGCGCAGTTACGTCTACGCTGCAAACGAAGAGGTGGTCGCTGACGTGATCGCTGTGGACTGGTTCGGCCAGCCGCAGGCCAATGTGCCGTTGGTGGTCTCGTTCAACCGCCGGCAGTGGTTCACCGTCATGGAACAGGACGCCTTCGGCTCGCTTTTCTACACCTCTGCCCCCAGCGACACCGAGGTGCTTTCGGTCACTGTGACTACCGATGCAGAAGGCAAGGCAACCGCCAGCTTCAAGCCGCAGGAAGGTGGCGAGTACCACATCCTGGTCGGCGCTGCTGAGGTCGTATCAGCCGGCGATTCGGTCTTCGTCTCCGAATCCGATGCCTACATCGGCTGGAGAATGGAGAACAACGATCGCATCGAACTGAAAGCCGATAAGTCCAGCTATCGCGTCGGCGAGACGGCGCGCGTGCTCGTGCCTTCGCCATTCCAAGGCGCGACCAGCGCTCTGCTCACCATTGAGCGCGGTGGCTTTATCCAACGCAGGACCATTACCCTGCGCGGTAACAGCGAAATCCTGGAGATCCCGATCGAAGCCAGCTTTGCACCGAACGTGTATGTATCGGTCTTGCTGGTGAAAGGCGTGGACAGCAGCAACCCCGTGCCGGCCTATCGTCTGGGCTATGCTGCCTTCAGCGTCGCGCCGGAACAATTTGCCTTGAATATCACCATCACCCCCGACCGCGCGCAGTATGCCCCGCGCGACACGGCCACTTACGAGCTGCGCGTCACCGACAGCGCCGGCAATCCTGTCCAGGCCGAGCTGGCGCTGTCGCTAGCGGATAAAGCTGTGATTAGCCTGGTTGAACCGAACAGCGCGCCAATCATGCAGGCCTTTTACGGCGAGCAACCGCTGAGCGTGCGCACTGCCGACACGTTGAACGTCAACGTAGATCGCATCACGCGCAGCCTGGCCCAAACCGATGCGAAAGGCGGCGGTGGCGGTGAGAGCTTCGCCGCCGCATTCCTCCCTCGTCAAAACTTCAAGGACACCGCTTACTGGAACGCTGTCGTCCAAACCGATGCTGAGGGCCGCGCACGGGTACAGGTGACGTTGCCCGACAACCTCACAACTTGGACGATGACTGCCTGGGCCATTACCCCCGACACCCGCGTCGGCCAGGCGACCCGCGACGTCGTCGCCACCAAGCCGCTGCTGGTGCGGCCAGTTACCCCGCGCTTCTTCGTCGTCGGCGATACGGCCACGCTCGGCGCGGTGGTGAACAACAACACCTCCAACGACCTGGATGTGCGCGTCTCCCTGGCGTCCACGTACCTCACCTTGCTGGGCGGCAATGCCATTCAACAGGTGAGTGTCAAGGCCGGCGGGACCGCCCGCGTGGATTGGACGGTCGTCGCGCAAGACGGCCCGGCGGCGGAGATCACCATGACGGTGGCCGGCGGTGGCCTCCTGGACAGCGTTCAGCCTAGCCTGGCCAGCGCGCCCGAGGGCGGCATTCCAATCCTGCGCTATGCAGCGCCAGAGACGATAGCGACCGCCGGGGACTTGGACGCCGCGGGACGCAAGCTGGAGCTGATCGCCCTGCCGCCCCGCTTGAACACCGGCCAAGGCGAGCTGACCGTGCGGATAGATACCGGCCTTGGCACGGCTGCAGCCAGCAGTGTGCGCGCCATTGACGAACTCCCCTATGAGAGCAACGATTGGGCCGCTGCGCGCCTGATCGCCAACCTAGCCCTGGCGCGCTTCGGCAACATCACCGCCGAAGTGCAGACCGAAGTTGTTGGCAAGTCACTACAACGGTTCTATGGCCAGCAGCGCAGCGACGGCGGCTGGGCGTGGTGGGGCGATGATGCCAGCGACCCATGGGTCAGCGCCCACGTAGTCCTCGCCATGGCACGCGCCAAGCAGGCTGGTTTCTCAATTGATGAGGGTGTGTTCAACCGCGCGCATAACTACCTCAATGAGCAGCTCAAGCCGGCTGACTTGCTGAACAGCGCCAGCGAAGCCAACCGTCAGGCCTACATCCTCTTCGTCCAGGCTGAGTCTGAGCGGGCCGACGGCGGACGGCTCGGCGCGCTCTTTGAGAATCGCGCCAAGCTGGGGCACGATGGACGGGCATTGCTCGCCATGGCGCTGGCCGCGCTGGATAAGCAAGATCCACGCATCAAGACGCTGTTGGCTGACCTCCAGTCGGCTGCTATCACCAGCGCCACAGGCACCGCCTGGCAGGAGCGCACGCGCGACTGGACAACGGACGCGCGCAGCACAGCGATCATCATGACCGCCCTGGCCCGACTCGACCCACAGAACGCACTTATCCCTAGCATCGTCCGCTGGTTGATGGCTGCGCGGCTGAAGTCACCGTGCGGCTGTCACTGGACCACTACGGAGGAGAACGAATGGGCCATCACCGCGCTCGAAGAGTGGGTCGCTGCCACAGGCGAGCAGCGCAGCGCGTTCAATTGGCGCGCAACGCTGAATGACCGCAGCATCCTAAGTGGCCGCGCGAACCCGCAGGGCGAATCCGCCGAGTTGAAAGTGGCAGTTGCCAGCTTGCTGCGCGATCAAGCCAACGAGCTGGCCTTTGAGCGAGGAGCCGGCGAAGGTCGCCTCTATTACACCGCCTACCTACAGGCTTACTTGCCCGCGGAATCTGCGCCAGCGATCAATCGTGGCATTGTCATCGCGCGAAAATACGAGTCAGCCGATTGCACGCCGACGCCCGAGAAGCCATGTCCGGCGATCAACAGCGCCAAGATAGGCCAAAACGTGCGCGTGCGCTTGACTATCGTCGCGCCGAACGACCTGTACTACGTGCGCGTCGTCGATCGCTTGCCCGCTGGTGCGGAGGCGGTGGACACGTTGCTCAAGACCGGAGCGCTGGCGCCGACCCTTGGCGGGGTGGGCGGTTGGGGATGGTGGTACTTCACCCACAGCGAGATATACGACGACCGCGTCGCTGTCTTCGCTAGCTATCTGCCGGCCGGCAGCTACGAATACACCTATGTTATCCGGCCCAGCATCGCTGGACAATTCAGGGCGATGCCGGCGGCCGCTGAGCAGAGCTACTTCCCGGAGGTGTTCGGGCGCAGCGAGGGAGCATTGTTCACGATTGAGCGCTGATTCGTCGCACCTTCCGTCGCAAACGGGTCGCTGTAGCGCGGGTCGGTGATAAACGTGTAATCGGTCAGGCTCTCCAGAAAGGCAAGCAGGTCACGGCGCTGCTGGTCGGTGAGCTTGAAACCAGAGACCAGGCCGCTCTTGAGCGGGCTGAACCGGCCGTCGCCGGCATACGGTCCGCGCGTGATCCGTCGCCCGCCCCGTTCGTAGAAACGAATCACCTCCTCCAGCGTGGCCATGCTGCCATCGTGCATATAGGGCGCGGTGAGGGCAATGTTGCGCAGCGTCGGGGGGCGAAAGCGCCCCATATCCGTCGGGTCGTTGGTGACTTCCTTCACCCCCTCGTTGTCCGGCGGATAAGCGCCCTTGCCGTCAATGTTATACAAGCCGGTGTTGAAGAAGGGTCGCTCAATGAAGACCGCGCCGGAGAAGGTGGTCGAGGCGCTCAGGTTGAAGCCAGTATGGCAGTGGTGACACTCCAGCTCTTCTGAGAAGAACAAGCGCATGCCGCGGATGGCCTCTGGGCTGAGCGCCCGCTCGTCGCCGGCCAGATAGCGGTCGTAGGGTGAATTGAACGAGATCAACCCGCGCGTGAAGGTCGCCAGGGCGTAGACGATGTTCTTCCAGGTGATGGGGTCGCGATCGGCAGGGAAAGCCGCCGCGAACATCCGCCGATAGCGCGCGTCAGCCCGCAGCCGGTCCAGGACTTGTTGCTCTTTGCCGACCACTCCCATCTCTACCGGGAACTCGCCGAACAAGGGGATGGGTATCTGCTGCTCAAGCTCGGTGAGCAGCGGATTGGCCCAGGTCAGAGAAGCGTTCCAGGCCACGTTGGTCAGCGATTGCGCGTTGCGCGGATGCTTCTCGCCGGTGCTGCCGACGCTCTGCGGCAAGCCATCGCTGAAAGCCAGCCGCTGCTGATGACAGGAGGCGCATGACTGCGTCCCGTTGCCAGAGAGCCGCTTGTCGTAGAACAAAAAGCGGCCCAACTCGAACTTCTCAGGCGTCATCGGGTTCGCCGCTGGCACGGGCGGCGGTGGCACGTTGGGGGGCAGTTGCCAGACCCATGGCCGCGCCGACGCGCCAGCCGGCCGCGCGGAGAAGACCAGGCAAGTCGCCCCGGCCAAGACGCAACAGATGGATAGTGCGGCCCAGGCCAGGCGCAGTCGTTCACAACGAGTAGATGATCTCATCGGCTATCTCCTCCGCCGACATACCAAGCGGGAAGCACATCGTCCAGTAGCCCTGTGGGTTCAGATAGACGAGATATGGGACGAGGGGCATGACCATGCGGCTGGGCACGCCGTGCGGCTGGATGATGGTCATGCCGTGATGGCGCGCGAAGGGCACGACGGTGCCAGGTTCGGCGGTCAGCACCATGAAGTCCGGATCGTGCGCCTTGACCAGCCGAAGCAGCGACGGGCCGGCTGCGGGTTCGGCATCCACGCCGATCACGACGAAGCGCACCTGTTGTGCATACACGCCCAGCGCCTGCTTCACGCGGGTCAGGAGCGCCAGCGCGCGCAGGCAGTCGCCGCGACAATCGCGCGCGCCGAACAGGACCAGCACGCCCTGGCCGCGCAGCGCGTCAAGCGTAAAGGGGTCTATGTGACCGTTGATAAACACGGCGCTGGGTGGCTTGGTTGGGCGCTCCAGCCGAATGACCTGCTGGGCGCGCTGGTCTATGCGGTTCGCCACGGCCAGCGACGCGACCGCTCTCCAAGCCAGGCGCAGGTGCACGCGCGCCCTTGCCAATCCCCAGCGCGCTAGCAAGCCAGCATAGGGCGCGCCGGCTGCCAAGCCGACGCAGAGCGCGCCTGCAATGAGCGCGTAGCCAATCGCGCGGTTGACCATGCACAAAAGCGGCGGGGGGCGGTTATGCCCCCCGCGCGACCACAGCCTATCGCCCCAGCGTCATCAAGTAGCCTATCAGCGCTTCCAACTCGTCTTTGCTGATCTGCTGCTCGAAGTTCTGGATCATCACCCCTTGAGGGCAGGGCCCGGTGGGGCACTGGGGAACCACGTAGGCGTTGGGGTTGAGGATCGACTCGCGGATGTATTCCTCCACCGTGGTGGCCTTGCCGGCGCTGCGCTTGTACTCGGCGCTGGCAATCGTCTTCTGAGCCGACACATATATGTTGGTCAGCTCAGGCCCAACCTGGCCTTCGGCAAAGCCTTTGATGGCGTGGCAAGCCTGGCAGCCATACTGGTTGTAGACCGCTTTGCCCTTCTCGACGATGTCGGCCGGCACCTTGGTCGGCTCAACTGCGGCCACTGCTGCTGGCTCTGGCGCTTTGGTCGGCTCAGGCTCCGACCCGCCACAACCCGCTGCGAGCAGCAGCGCGCTCGCAGCGGCAACGAAGAGGACACGCTCCAACTTCATACGATGCATTGTCTTGACCATAGCAACACAACTCCATAACACAGATTGGCCAAGGCATCTGCCCTGGCGAGATCACTGACTAAGACTTCGGCGCTGCTTCGACGCGGAAGAAGCGCTGACCGCGGCAGCCGTTCACGCACTGACCGTTGGTCAGCGAGAGGCCGAAGTTCGGGATTAGCCGGCGGCAGTCGGGGTCATCAACGCCGGACATGCAGCCGGCTGGCTTGGGCGTGGACTGCGCAATGTTCACGTTGGTCAGCAGACCGCTCAGGTCGGCCACGATCTGGTCGCGCGCCGGATCAAAGCGCGTGAGCCGAATCGTTGCCAGGTTCGGATTGGCGCAGGGCTTCTCCGGTGGCTTGTTGGCCATACTTTGCCCACCACCGGCGCCGTGGCCACCACCTTGACCACCGTGGCCACCATGACCGCCATGCCCTTCCATCTTGCCACAGCCTGTGCTGCCCAGGTGGATGAACCACTTGTCGTTTGGCGGAGCGACGTTGGTCGCCAGGTCAATGCGCACGAACTTGTAGCCGGTCTGCCAGTTCCACCACAGCGCCTGGATGTTCAGCGGCGCCTTCTCCACGGCAACGTCGGCATGGTTCAGCTCGAAGGGGATGCCCAGGTCAAAGACGACGCCGGTGTATCTGCCGGCCGGCGCTTTGCCAACCACAACGCTGCGCATGTCGGGCGTGCCGGTCTCCTTGCACATCCCGCTGCCGTCCTCGAAGTCCAGCAGAGCCACGCGATCAGTTTGCCACTTGCCGTCGGCCTGCAGCGCGAACGGCACCTCAGCCCCGCCCGCGCTGATCAACCGGATGTTCGAGATGTAGAAGCGGGCGTCCATGATCTGAGCTGCAGTCCGCCGCGCGCCCAGGTTCTTGACCTCCTTGCCACAGGTCACGTCTTCCTTGCCCGCCTTGAAAGCGAACTTTAAGGTCATCTCGGCCATCTCGGCCAGCGTGAACGTGAATCGGCCGCGCTCCGAGTGACCGTCGGTGCTTAGGTTTCGCCACTCCACGGTGTAGCTTCCTATCGGCAGCGTGCGCGGGATCTCCGCGATCAGGGTCTTCTTGCTGTTGTCGGCCGGATCAAGCATGGCCTTGCCAATCTCGACCTTGTTCCGCTTCTCGTCCAGCAGTGTGATGGTGTGTCCGGTGGCCTGCAGGGCCTCGCTGAACACCAGCTTGATCTGCTTCGGCGAGGTGCTGATCACAGCGTTCGCTGCTGGCTCGGAGCTGACTAACATGGCATGCGCCGAGGCAAAACGATTGATCGTCACGGTCAAAGAAGCCGCCGTCAGAGCGGCCACAGCAGTCATTCGCAACCAGTGGTTCATTTCACGCTTCCTTTTGGTCGGTTGCGCCATTCCAGCGCAACCGCAAACGCGCCCGCCGCGAAGACGGCCAGCGCAATGGCTGATAAGAGACGTTGAAAATCCGAATCCGCCTTGTTCATGACATGGATGGAGCCATCGTCCATCTGATGGACGATCATCTCGTGTGGCGGGGCTGTAGATGTCAGCAGCGCCGCGCTGAGGAAGATGCTGCATGCGATCAACGCCTCGATGATCAGCAGGCGCTGAATCCCCTGCGACGTCGCGCTGCGCTGATAGACAGCACGACGCAGCGCTGCGCCCATCGCCATGACAACGATGACCAGGCCGAGCTTGAGCAAGACGAGCTGCCCATACAGCGAGTCGCCCAGAGATTCAGCATCCGGCACGTGCACGGATGAGAGCGCCAGCCCCGTACCCGCGGCCAGCGCGACCCCCAGCAATCCTAGGGGCGAGAATCGCTGACCCATCATGCGGATAGCAGCAAGTGCTGTCGCTGAGTCAGCGGCCTGGTGCAGATGCTGAGATGTCGCCAGCAGCGTGATCACGCCGCCGCCCCACAGCGCCCCGGCCAGTAGATGGGCGAAGTCGGCCAGCACCGGCACAAAGCCGACATCCATCGCTGCGCTATGGCTGGTGCTGGCCAGGGTCGCGTAGGCAGCCAAACCGGCAAGCGCGCAGGCAGTCATCATGATGAAGCCCGACTTCGTCTGAGTCGCGCCGGTCAGCCGACCGACGAGCAAAAGCGCAAGCAGCGCCAGCAGTCCCAGTCCCAGCCGTGCGATCAGCATCTGACCGAGCAAGGAGAGGCGAATGAACTCCAGCCAACCTTCGAGACCCTCCAGCTCTAACTCCAGCGGGACTACTTGGGCTATGAAGAGCGCGAGCGTACCGAGCAGCATCAAGATAACCGCCCCCCGCATCCAGCGCAGGAGGGGCGTCAATGCGTCAGCGATGCTGAGGCCGAGCCAGCGGAGCGTCGGCAGCACTATACCGAGCGCGCCGATCGGCATACCCACAACAAGCATTAGGGCTAGATATAAGGCCGCCCGCGCCGGCGGCTCCAAGACGTTCACCATGCGCACATGACAAGGCCATCACGATCGCGCGTGCAAGCAACGAGCAGACTGCTGTGACTCCGCAGCGCGCCGCACGCGCATGGCAACGCCAGCGAGTCACAGCCTGTTGTGGAGCGCAGGTGAGCAGCGCGGAGGCGGCTTGGGCACGCAAAGGATCGGCTGGGCAGATCGCAAGAACAGGGCAAACGTCCACAGCAGGGCCAACATGCCTGCAGACAGCCCTCCTTCGGCAAGGACAAATTCCGTGACGCTGGTCAGCAGCTCCCTGATCCGCGAAAGCGGCACGTCGTGTTCATCTGCGTGCAGATGAGGCTGCTGCGCTCGGCGCTGATCCAGGCTGAGCGCATGCAGCCGCGCCATCTCAGCCAGCCAGGAGGGTTGCTGCTGCGCAAGCACATGCTGTAGCTCGCAGAAGCGCAGGCAAGCCAGGGGCGCCAGGACTACAACGGCCGTCGCCAGCAATAGGGCTGCCTTTCGCGCAAGCAGCATATCTTTTAAGAGTATATTCAGATTGGGCAGCCGAAGAAGTGCCTTTGTTCGGCAGCGGCACGTGACGGAAATCACCCTGTCAGCCTGGGCGGTTGCCCACAAAACTTTTCACGGTGGGCGGCTGGCCTGCTTAGTACGGGTCTGCGTTAAGCGAAGATTTAGCCCCTTCCTCAGGGGCGCGAATCGCAGGATAATCTAGGCTGTTGCTGTGGATTCGCTCAAAGTCTTCTTCACGATCAACGACACGATCGTGCAATTTGTCCATGGCCAGGTGTTCTTCGCGCTGGCCATGATGATGAGCGTGCAGTGGTTCATCCAGCGCAGTCGGTTGGAGCTGAGCCGGGCACTGCCCTGGCTAGCGGCCTTCGGCGCGCTCGAAGCTGTTGGCGTGTGGGGCAACGTCTTCATCCCGCTTCAACAACGCCTATTGCCGCCAGACACCATTCAGAATCTGCGCTTTCTACAATCGCTGGTGCATCTGCTCACATTTGCTACGCTGCTCGGCTTTGGCCTTCGATTGAGCGAGCCGACAGTGCCGCCTTGGGCAGCCGTATACGTGCCCCTAGTGGTTGTGCTGGTGCTCACTGCGGTGCTGGCCACCAATCGGGCGTTGGTGAGCGGCGTGGACGCAGTCAACAACGCCACCACGGAGGCGTTGCTGCGTTATGGGCTGTGCTTGCCTGCAGCGCTGCTGGTGGCCTACGGCCTGCGCCTGCAGGCGGGCCGGCTGGTCGGACCGCTGAAGAACAGGCGTCTGGTCGGCGTGTTGCGCGTGGCTGGTTTTGGCTTCGTCTTCTATGCGCTGTTTGAGGGCATCTTCGTGCCTCAGGCGCCGTTCTGGCCGGCAGCCGAGGTGAACACCGAGCGTTTGTTTGATCTAACAGGCGTGCCGATTGGCATTTACCGCAGCATCGTCGGCGCGGTGATCGCCAGTTTCCTGTTCCTCTCGCTGGATGCCTTTCGCATCGAGCGAGAGCGGCTCAATGAGGAGTTACAACGTCAACAGTCGCTGATCGCCGAGCGCGAGCGCATCAGCCGCGACTTGCACGACGGCACGATCCAGTCCATCTACGCAGCCGGCTTGATGGTGGAGGACCTCCGCCACAGCATGTCGCGGCTGGCCGAGCATGTCTCGACCACAGGCGACCCGATCTTGCACCAGATGCGCAGTCAGCTCGATGCCGTCCTGCGCGTGCTGAACAAGACGAACGAAGAAATTCGCAGCTATATTTACGACTTGCGCCGCTCGCTCGTCGGCGGCGAGGACCTCAGCCGCGGCCTGCTCGATATCGTGACCGAGTTTCGCATGCGCACAGCCATCCCCACCGACTGGCACGTGCATGGTTGCCGGAAGGTCAGCCTCTCTGCGGAGCAGCGCCAGCACGTCTACCAGATCGTGCGCGAGGCGCTCAGCAACATCGCTCGACACGCTTCGGCCACCCGCACCTGGGTGGAATTGCGCTACGATAGCTGTGACGAAGACGCCAAAGCGCAGCGGATACAAGTCCAAATTAGAGACAATGGCAAGGGCTTCCGCCAGCCTACGTTGCATCCCGGGCGCGGCCTATCGAATATGCGCGAGCGCGCATCCCTGCTGAAGGCCCATTTTGAGCTGGAGAGCGAGCCAGGGAGAGGCACAACGGTGACGCTGACCATCACCGCTGAATCACAACAGATCGATCACTCAGAACAGGTCAAACAAACCATACCAATCACCGAGCGCTATGGCTAGGCTACGCATCATCATCGTTGATGATCATGAGGTCGTGCGCATCGGCCTGCGCACGCTGCTGGCGCGCAACCCGGACTTTGAGGTGGTGGACGAAGCCACCAGCGGCCAGGAGGCTGTGCGCAAGGTGCTCATGCACCGACCCGACATCGTGATCATGGATGTTCGACTTGGGGGGATGAGCGGGATCGAAGCCTGCCGGGAGATCACCCAGGCCGCGCCGAACGTCAAAGTCATCATGCTCACGTCGTATGGCGACGACGACACGCTCTTCGAGAGCATCGCGGCTGGCGCAGCGGGCTTTGTGCTTAAGCAGATCGGCAGCGATGAACTGATCCGCGCCATTGAACACGTCGCGCACGGCGAAGCCTCGCTTGACCCCACCACCACAGCCCGCGTGCTCGCGCGCATGCGCGA
>Ga0308395_1000567_pt1 | contig 28482 bp, 27 predicted proteins | sample Hotspr20SampleP4_FD_202097 | JGI IMG/M metagenome (GOLD analysis project Ga0308395, IMG submission 202097) | Hot spring phototrophic mat microbial communities from Mushroom Spring, Yellowstone National Park, Wyoming, United States - 20050930_P4 ...
GAAACCTGGTCTCTATCACCATCGGGTTTCAATCCACGCCCCCCGCGAGGGGAGCGACATTTGCCGAGGGATTGAGCACCCGCGCCAGTACCAGTTTCAATCCACGCCCCCCGCGAGGGGAGCGACGCTAACAGCGTCAAGGTGATTTCTGCCCTCGGCATGTTTCAATCCACGCCCCCCGCGAGGGGAGCGACTTTCGGCTTCTGGGCGGGGTCTTGCAAACGGGGAGTTTCAATCCACGCCCCCCGCGAGGGGAGCGACGTATTTTGTGCTCAGGTCAAGCGCGGTAGTGCGCAGTTTCAATCCACGCCCCCCGCGAGGGGAGCGACACGGCTCTGGCAACCGTAACCATCCCGGCGGGTGGTTTCAATCCACGCCCCCCGCGAGGGGAGCGACTTGACCCTCTGCCGCTGCTGGAGACAAGCGCAGTTTCAATCCACGCCCCCCGCGAGGGGAGCGACACAACGGGAGTCTGGCGCGGACGGTGATGATAGGTTTCAATCCACGCCCCCCGCGAGGGGAGCGACCTAACAGCGTCAAGGTGATTTCTGCCCTCGGCATGTTTCAATCCACGCCCCCCGCGAGGGGAGCGACAATCCGGGGCGGGGGAAGTTTTACCTGCCTTCCGGGTTTCAATCCACGCCCCCCGCGAGGGGAGCGACCGCTATATATAACCTGTTGCCCTATTTTACCACCAGTTATAGCCTTTTATCCTTGCTCACCTCTTTGCGCTTGGTGCTTTTTTATCAATTTTCTCTACAATATTCAGTTGTTAAGGTGCTATTTTCCTGCGAACCCTCCAGCATTTCCATGTTCACTTCAGGTTCGCATAACAGAACTTTTCAGGCAATCAGCGGCCCTTCCAAATCGAGCGAAGGTTTGGCGCCGATATGCTCCACCCGCCCACGCCAGTTATCTCCCAAATAATAATAGCGCAGGCTATCCTTTTCTTTATCAATGAGTTTTTCCAACCGGGCTTGCAGAATCTTCAAGCGAGCCGGGTCAATCAGGCACTCAAAGACTGAGTTTTGGACGCGCTGGCCGTAATCCTGACAGGCTTTTGCTACCTTGCGCAGGCGTTTTTTGCCCGCTTCGGTTTCGGTGTTGACATCATAGGTAATTAGAACCATCATGGCTGCTTGCTTTCCTGAAACGAGATCATCTGCCAGTAACCGCCTTCCCCAAGAATGAACTCGGAGGCGTGCCGGGTGCGGCTGCCGGGCGCAAAATAAACCCCATTGTATGCCAGGTGTTGACCAATGTAATCTCGGCTGTTGTTATCGGCGCGCCATTCGCGCCCAACCATTGGCTCAACAGGGCCGCAGAGAGTGGCGTTTTTGGCAAAGGTATGCCCCAGCACGGCTTCATTCTCTTTCAGATGAAGAACCGGCCATTTTTCATCTGTTTCGAAGCAAATTTTGCCAAACAGCCTGTCCTTCACCTGAGCCGGTTCTCTTGCCAGACGCGCATCGCCCCAGCCGTAGCCGCGTTCGCCGCCCAACTGCAAGCGGCGCAGCGCCTTGACCCAGTCATATTTCTTGCGGTTGAGGCGCTCTTCCTGCACGAAGACATAACCCATCAGGTACACCTGCTCACCTGTATCCAGCGTGCGAGGAGAGATGAATTCGATTTCGTGCAGCAACCCTTCAGCGGCGGTTTGCTGCGGGTAAGCAAGAGCAGTGGAGGTGTAACTGCTCAAAAAGCGGCGGCGAAAGCACGCTTCGTTTTCCCAGGGGAATTGCGCCTCCCATGCGCTGCCTTCCTTCAACGCTGGGTAGAAGTAAGTGAAAGTTAAGTATGCAGCGAAGGTTTTGCTGACGGGACGGAAGGGGTCGCGCGGGTCTTCGCTGCAAATGTTGTGATTGCGCCCGACACGATTGACCAGTGCCCCCCGCAGGACGCGCCCGGTGACGTAGGGACGGGTGCGTCGCAGGTAACCCACTTCGAGATAGCCGATGTGCAGCGGAGTGTACAGACGCAGGATAACTTGATAAACAGTCCAGGACATAGGTTCTCCTTGTGGCAAACAGGCAAGCACAAACTAAAGTCTATGCTATGCTTGGTCTTTTGCTTTAGCACCGTAGCGGGCGTAGATAAGCATTTGCTCCAGAGCTTCTTTGGCAAGCAGCAGGCGTGGCAAGGAAGCAGTGATGTGATCGGCGACGTATTCCAAAATTTCTACGTTTTTTTCATTTTTAGGCGGCACATCGAAACCGAAGGTAGGTTCTTTGAACAGGTTGAGCGTCTCTTCTACCAGGCTCTTCCCCTCATTTGCCAGCAGATATAAAAAGCAAGCATACACTCCGTTTTCTTGCAGCACGCCAAGAGCTTTGTTGATGAGATTTTCATCAGCCGTTACATTTTGGGCGTGCTTCGCCGCCAGATAGTCCAGACTGCGTTCGCGGATATCGTTCATTGCACCGCCTCCTGTATCTCGTCCATGAGGGGGTCTTTTTCTACCAGTACTCCCACGACTCGGATGCGCCCGAAGCCACGTGTGCCCATGCCGCCTACTCCTAGGAATTCCATCATCTTCAGCCCAGTCTTCACCACGTCCAGTGGTCCTTGCCAGATACCCTTAAGCAAGGGTTTGCCTGTATTTATTTTTTCAACCGGAAAAGGACGCGGGCGATTTTCTGCCTCGTATTCATCCAGCACCACTTCGGCAGTCAGGAAGGTAGCGCGCGGCAGGGATTCGTAGGTAAAAAGGGCTTTATCCGCTGCTGCACCAGTGCGCGGGTCGATGCTGACCGAGGTGCGCACTTCGAGATTGCTATTGACGATGTGGGAGAAGAGATTCTCCGAAACCAGCACAATGCGGCCGGAGATGGCTTTCCATTCCTTCTCGTTTGCCCAATTGGATTTTTGGGGCGGCGTGACGGATATTTGCTCGGCGACATCCAACATCAACCAGCCCAGGTTAAGGCGGCCGGTGTGATTCCAGGTCAGGCAAATTTCCTCGTCTTTTTCCGGTGCCTTGGTCGCCTCAAAACCGGCTTCTTCCAGCCGTTCTCTGGTGCTGACCCATATCGGTCCGACAATCGAATGGACGGGGAAAAGCAAGATGTGGGCGTCACAGACGTTGACCACACCGGAGTAGGCCTTTTGTTCGCTGCCATCAGAATTTTTTCCATTGATATAGCCAAAGGTGTAGCAGATTGGGCAATCGGATTTGCCACAGGATTCTAGCCCAGCACAAATTGCTTGTTTGCCGTTGAGACGCGCTTGCATATCCGCATACTGGCGCGCCGCGCCGTGCAAACTGGTGCCGGGGATTTTGGGCAGGCGGGTGCCCGGCTCGCGGACGATGCTCAAATCCACCCGTCCCAGACGGTAGCCGCCCGCGCCAATGTGAAGCGGGTCGATGGTCATGAGCAAATAGCGCTGCACGAGATAATGGGTTTGGGATTCGGCGGTCATGATGGTTCTCCTTCCATTTCTTCTTTCAAGATTTCCAGGTGTAGTTCGGCCCAATCGGCCAGTTCGCCGCGCACGGCGGCATCGATCAATTGCTCTTTCTGTTTGTCGCCAATGCCTTTCCAGGGATGTCCTTTCGGCCAGTTAACATTGGCGAGGGTATCTTCCACAAAGCGGCGGAACACATCATTTTTGAGGGCTTCATCGCCAAGAGGAATATTCCATCCCTGACGGGCCGCTTCGATGGTCTGCAGCATCTGCGAGAACTGACTGTGCTTGAGATGGCAGCAATGCTTGTTCCAAAGGTTTTCCATTCGTTCAACATCTTGCAAGAAAAAGGGGCGGGTGCGACGCGGACGGCGACCTTTTTCATCGTAGTACACCTCGAAGCGGCGCGAGGCGCTATCGAGGAACTCAAAGTCGAAGGTGGAGGGGGTGAAATAGATAGAATCGCCTTCTTTCAGGTCGCAGACATGTACCCAGGGTTTGCCATCTGTGCCTTTAAAACATTGCGTTCTTCGCTCGAGGTCGTCTTTCTGCAATTGCCAGTAGGGATACCAGACGTCTTGGGTTGTTCCATCGCCCATGACTGTGCTGACAGGCAGCGTTATTTCACGATCTGAAGGGTTCTTGAGACTGACTTTTTGCCATTGCTCGAAGTGTGCCGAGGCCTTCAAGTGATCAGGTGCATGCGTTTTTTCGCATGTGAAATTACTGACCACTGTCCACTGCTCACTGTTTACCGACCGGTTCAGCATCGCCTGCCCGGCTTCGAGGATGGCTTGCAGAGGCATGCGCCGCGTGGCGAAGACCATGCCCAGGTGCAGCGGCAGGCGGTTTTGCACCTTGCCCATCTCGCGCTCGTATTTTGCTCTGATCGCCTTCACTACTTCTAAGGCACGGTCGGCGGGGACGAGGGCCATGAAGATTTGCGGCTCAGCGAGGATGGGGATAAAGGAATAGTAAGAGGTTTGCTGCGTCAATTTGTCCCCAATGGTGAACTTGCCAATCTTTTGATCCTTCTTCTTATAGCCCTCGGAAGTAGAAAGCCAAAAACTAGCACCATTTTGCAAAACATCTGCCAACGCTTTGCCGGTAATCGTCTGGAAATAAGCCGGGTTGTCGCAAACGATGAAACGGCCTTCATGCCAGACTACGCTCAATTTGAAACCCTCTACTTGGAGTTCGCAAATCGGCTGTTCCTGCAGGTCGGGTGCATCCGCCTCTCTCTGCAGATTGCCCGCAAGAATCAGGCGGTGTGTTCCAAAAGGAAGAAGCGGCTCACCGTGTTCGTTTATCTCATCGAGAGCCGTCTCCCAAAAACGCTGTGTGGTTTCCCACACGCGGCGCAGGCGGGCGGGGGAGGGATTCTTCGGCGTGCATTCGCCGGGTTTATCCGGCTCCGCCTTGACCAGCATGGTTTGTACCAGGTCGCCGCTAAGCCAGTATTCCAGGTCAAATTTGCCCACCAGGAGCGCCAGACGGCCATTTTTATCAGCGACTTCATTCGTCCAGATGGTAGGCTGGGGTTGGGCGGACTCCTTCAGGGCTTTCAGCCACTCTGACAAGCGTCCTGTGCGGCGTTTTTCGCAGACGGCGCATACTTCGCGGTCTTCGCGCTTGGGGCGCAGGCCGCACACCGGGCAGACTTCCCATTTTCCTGATTCGCGTTGGGCTTCTTCCCATTTGTCTTGCCAATATCGGTTGAGATTCTTTGCGTCGAAGGGTTGTTTCAGTTCTTGTTGCGCCTCCCTGCGCGCCTTGCCCAGGATGCTTTTGAGCTGTTCGGTGGCAGTGTTCCCATCGCCGACCGTTACATCAATGCGCGGGGCGAGTTCCATTTCCACCTCTTCCACGCGGCGGCGGATTTCCTGCGCCAGGTCGGCGGGCAGATCCTCCAGGTTGGGGAAGGTGAAGTAGATGCCGGTGCTATCGCGGTAGATTTCGTTGCCCAACGGATATTCCTCTTCGATGAGCTTCTTAACCGCTTCGCAAGCCCGTTCCACGGCGCGCTTATAGCCGAGCAGGTCGCCAATTTTGATGGCTTTGGCATACAGACCAAGCACGTCGAAGTTGACGCGCAGGAGACGCCAGTGGAGGTCATCGGGGTTAGTTGGCTTGATACCCAACAACGCGCCCGCTAACGCCGATTTGTACAACGCCGCCACTGCGCCTGACCAGTCTGCTAAGGTGACCTCGTTGATTGGACGGCGCGTATCTCCGAGCGCGGCGTCAAATGCCCTTTCCACCTGCGGGACAAACGTTGCCCTGCTCTGCATCGACTTAAACGGTAAGCTAGACAGGGTGTTCGTTAGGCCTGTTACGGGGTTGCCTTCAAGACCAAAGGCCGTACTCAAACGAGTATTGTTTTGGGGTTGCTTTGTAGAAGTCTCTCTCTCAAGGAGTTCTTTTTCCACATGAGCGGCTGAATGGCAGCGTCCCAGCACTCGTAAAAGCCACGGTTTGGATTCGTCGCTAATAACTTTCGGCCTCCCCTGTTCTATCAGGTCTTTTACCGAAATCGTTTCGTTCATCAAGCAAACATCTGGCAGATCCGACGGCAAACGATGAGATTGTGCCGTCTTGTATGAGTACAAATAGCCTTGAGGCTTATCAGATGCCTGGTTGATAATGTGTTCGTCAGCGCACTTGCCCATATCATGCAACCACGCCGCCACCTCCGCCAGGAGCAGGGCGTCGCGATTTTTGGCCAGCACATTCAAGTCAATCGTCATGACTCACCTCCTGAAGAAGCTGCTTCACCTGACTTTTCCGGCTATGGTCAGAGCCTCTTGAGCATCCCCGGCATCCGGTAGCCCTTCTGGCAGTGAAACGGGTAACGCATCGGGATAGCGAGTGGGGAGATAAAAGCGGTCGAGTAACTGGATTTCAATCCTGTCTTCTGCAAATGGATCCGGCTCGAGGAGTCCCAGCAAGTCTGCGAGGCGATGCGTGCGCGGCGGTATTTTCCGTTGATGTGCCAGCAATCCCTTGATGGCTTTCTCAGCACATTGTTGGGCATGGAAACAGACCTGATTGTACAACCCTTCTTCCATTGCCATTTGAGCCATGCGCAGGTCCTGGTGGGCAAAAAGCAGCCAGCGTTCACTTTCTTTCATAGATCACCTTCCCTTTGGCCAGAATTTCCTGGCGCACGAAAGGGCGCTCCTGGCTCAACTGAGCGAATTCTTCAGGGGTATAAACAAGGATGTCCACGCCAACGCGCGGGTTCAGAAGCCGCATGACCTCGCGAATGCGATCCAGGAACTTCAGATTGCTTTCTTTGATAATCACCAGGTCAATATCTGACCACTCTCCAACCTGTTCGGTTGCCAGCGAGCCGAAGAGCAGGATACGTTCTGGGTGATATGATTCCAGCAAGATTTTCACATAGCGCGCCAGTTCCGTCTCTAAGAGCGCGTGACGCTGAGCGGATTCAACAGTACTCATATTTGCTGCCATTCTATCCTCCACGGATGCCGTGGTTGATCCCGCCAGAGCCAGACCCATTCGCCTTCCCAATCGCTTTCAGGGCCGGCCTCTACTCGCGCCCGGGAGCCGAACAGCACCACCGCGACCAGGTTATCACCCAACCCAGCGCGCAGGGACTCGATGACCGGTTCCGGGGTCACGGACAGAGGTTCAGGCGAAGGAGACATTTCTTACCTCCTGCTTCAGATCGCTTAACTTCTTTTTCTCCAGATCACGCCTGTCTGCCTTTGTCCTGATCTCTCCCTTGACAATCTCATCCTCCGCCACCCCATAGCCGCTGGTGCGCTTGGCGGAGAAGCCGTAGGTGAGGAACATCGCCTGCAGGCCCTCGGCGACCAGCTGCAGGTCTTCCAGCGCCTGGCTGCGGATTTCGACCTCGTCCGCGCCGATCAGGTCGAAGGGGACGTAGAGCAGGGAGAAGGTGCCTTTTGCCCTCTGCGGCACGCATTCCAGGTAAATCGGATGTGTGCCAGCCCTGGTCTTGCGCGAGTGCGGGTTGATGACTTCCACATCAATCAGGTCGAAGAATGTGGGATAGAACATCAGCCGCCCGCTGTGATGGGGCAGAGGCTCATCGGGTTTCAGTTCGTAATAGGCGCGCAAGAGGCGCTCGTATTCCTGGCGGGCTTCGGGTTTGAGCGCATCGAGATAAGCCGCAAAATCCTTCGTCTGGCCCGGCTCTTCGCCCTTCTCATCGCCAAAGAGTAAAGTCTGAACAAAGCGTTCTTGGGCAAATTCTTCGGGAGAAAGTGTATCCTTTTGCAACGCCAGGCGAGTGTGCATGGCGGTCCAGCGCAACAGCCCTTTCCAACTCGCTGCCGACATCATCGGGACTTTGAAAACCTTGTCCTTGCGCACCGGGTTGACGCTCTCGGCGACGTAGAAGGGGTCATCGTCTTTGCTGATCCAGGGCTTGGCGAGAGTGAAGGTAAATTGCAGGAACCAGGAGCCGGGAGGGAGGGCCTTTAAATCGGGCGCAGTCGGTATCAGATGCAAACTCTGCAATTGTTGAAGCGCAGGTTGGATGAGTTCTTTGGCATAGGGGGTATCTTCAGGTTTGGCAGCGTGAACCAGGCTTTTATAACCGCCATCCTGCTTGCGATCGCCACCGACAGTATAGTCTTTTGCGCTCTCATTCCGCGCCGCCACACTGGCCAACAAGCGTATGCGCTCGTAGATACTCTGAATCGCTGTGTCTTTATGAATGCCCTTGACAATAGCGTCGACATCTCTCGGCATTTCTCCACTGAGTTCTACGTACAGGTCATAACTCATGCAGCACCTCCTCACCAGTTTTGACGGTGTAATTTCTATCTCCGAGCGCCTTCTTGATCTCCTTTACAACCGTATTGCGCATCTGGGCATCTCTGGCATAGCCCCAAACACGCCCCTTATCGGTTTGGAAGGAAAACAGTTTTTTGCTTACCGCGTCTTGACCGCTGCTTCCGCGCTTTCCGCGTAGAAAGTTCTGCCAATCACTTGTATTTGAAATGAGATTGCCTTTTTCATCTTGTCCCAAGAGCGGGTTCACTTGCTTGCGCCATAGAAAGGCACCTTTGACAAAAAAGAACCAGCGCAAATCAGCAGCGCCTTCAGGTTTTACCTGCCGGAATTTTCTGAGAAAGATTTCAATATCAGGCTTAGGTAGCGATGGGACAGAGGTTGTTTGAACAATGCCGTAATCTTCGCCTATTTTCCCCTTCTGCGGTTTGAGCGTTGTCTTGCCGCCCAGCGCGCCATACTTTGCCGCGATTTCTATTGCCTTTGTCAGTAGCCATCTTTCTTCATCGCTCATCGGGCGCAGTTCAAGAAATTGTAGTTGAAAGTTCTGATTTGCGGCCAATGCGTTTTGCACTACGTGACCCTCTTCATCCAATACACGCAGTCGGAACTTACGTGCCCAGCCGGTGCAGCCAAATAGATAGCATGCTGCGCAGAGTTGCTCTTCAGGCGGGCGCAGGTCTTTAGGAGTGTACTCGCAGCGGTAGTCCTCACTCGTCGGATCACACGCGTACCCGCCCAGTCCACGCACCAGGGCCTCGTACCACCAGCGCAGCGAGCCGATCAGGCCCATTTCGTGCAGGCGGTCACAGGTCTGATTTATGCCACCAGTCCAAAGGGGGGTAAGGGTTTTCAAGTGAATTTCCATCGTTTTGCCTCCTTTTGCGATAAAACATTAACTCCAAAAGAATGGCGGGTAAGCATCCAGGTCACCACGCAGGTGTCGTGCCAGCAAAAGCGCCTGGACATAGGGGATCAAGCCAAAGGGAATCTTTTCCTTCAAGAAAGGATGCACAATCTCCTCTTGCTTTCTTTCTTGCCAGGCTTTTAGCACGGTCTTGCGCGTCTCCTCGTCCATCAAAATCCCTCCACTCTCTTTTACCGTAAAACCCTTGCCCTCAATCTGCTTGCGATTCACGAGAGACAAAGCCAGGCGGTCGGCAAAGAGGGGACGCAATTCCTCCATCAGGTCTAAAGCCAACGAAGGGCGACCGGGTCGGTCGGTGTGTAAAAAGCCCACATAGGGGTCCAAACCCACTGCTTCCAAGGCTGAGATGGCTTCATTTACCAGAAGGGTATAGAGAAAAGAGAGCAGGGAGTTCATCTTATCGGTAGGAGGGCGTCGGGTGCGCTCTTTAAAGTGAAAATCTTCTTTTTGTTGCAAAATCAGGTGGTCAAAAACGCTAAAGTAGATTTTTGCCGCGCTTCCCTCAAACGCCATCAGCTCGGCGATGCGATTACATTGCTGGATCGCCACTAAAGTTTGCTTCAAGAAAGACGAAGCCTTGCTTAATGCCGAAACATCTACCAGCAGCCGATGATCACGCAAGGCTCTTTCTAGGACTTTGCGACAATTATAAATTTTTCCGATCAGGAAGGATTTAGCAATCTGCACGATCTGTTCTTCATCCTCGGAAAGCAGATATTGTTTTTTGCGCAGCAGGACGTTTCCGTGAACTTTGCCAACGACTCGAGCCAGAAAGCGACCCTGCGGTGTCAGAAAACATAGGCCGATATTACGTTCTGCACAGGATCCCATTAAAGCCGGGCTTACGCCCTGGTAATTAAAACAAACAATATTTTCTAAATTATGCAGCGGTACGCGCACGGCACTTTCCTCTTCTCTCTTTATGAGGATATTTTCACCGTCTAAGGAAAGGTAGACATCTGCCGAAGTGATATATAAAACGTTTGCTAGGCGCTTCATCGGTCATTCTTCCCTAATTTGCTGCTGGATATACTGACTGGCTGACTGAGCTTCTGTTTGCAACTGCGGCAGACATTTGTCGACTAAAGAACACGATCGACAGGCTTTGGATGGTTTTACGCGGGGCGTATACCCTCTGGAGAAATAAGCGTGCATTTCTGCAGCAGCTTCAACGACCAGATTTCTTAGTTGGGAAGAAAATTCCACCTCGAGCCGATGGCGTGTTTGACCGTAGTACAGATAGCCTTTGGGGATTTGAACCAGCAACATCTCTTCTAAACACATGGCTTGAGCGCACAGTTGGGCTTCGTCAATTGGATCACGTTTTGGACGGCCGCGTTTATATTCGATGGGCGCTGGCAGATAAAACCCTTCTCGATCTCTCAAAGCGATGCCATGCGGTGAACGAGTAAATTCAACGACATCGCAGATGCCAGACAGCCCAAGACGATAGGAAGCCACGGGTACCGAGCGGGCGATAACCAGATCTTTGCGCACCTCGGTAAAGAAAGGGTCATCCACTCGCTCATGCAGCAATTTGCCTTCAACCGTCAATACGTTATCTTCCCACTGGCGCTCCACATAAATTAAGGCCCATTGTCGGCGGCAAAATAGAAAATGCTGAATGCCGGAAAGGGGCAGGAGTTCATCAGGGGTATATTCCCGCATCATGTATAATCAGCGCAATAAATTACAAAATATTATTAGGCGAGTAGCGTATTTCACAGTGCTTTGTAACCACGATATATTAACGCTACTCGCTCAGTTCGACCTAATCACACCATTTCGATTAATGTAACCCCAGTTGGTAACGAATCTTTATTGATCACGACTTCATAATCATTGAAACTGCGGGGAGGATTTGCATCGGGCTTCTTGATCACCCTAATGAGGTCAAATAGCTTGTGAGATGGGGCATTGCCTAAATCGCTGTCGTGCTTAAAGACAATGAGGCGGCGGGTTGCCATCTTGCCGCGTGCCGCCGAATGGTCATGCTCGAACATATTGATCAGAGCTTCCCAGAACAGTTGCAAATCTTCTTCAGAGAAGCCCGTGCCTTTGGTCGGGTCATTGGCAAGTCTGGCAGAGACGTAACCCTCGGCGCGATATAAGCCATAGGGGACAATGTGTTTGCGCCCAATTGTGCGTTCCTTTTCTGCCTCCTCTTCCCGCGTCACCGTTAATCGGGTGATTGTTACTTCTTGTTGGATAATCGGATCAATGCTTCGTGAGAAATTGATTTGAACCGGCCCCCGAACCTGACCACAGTTATCGCCTACACTCAACACTGCTCCAAATGTGCGAATATCGTAGAAATTCTTACACATCCACTCGCGAGCTTTTGCCACACCAGCAACATCAGCTTTCTTGCCGGGCTCAAGTCCAACAGCAAGATAGGCTTCGCGGTGGTTGGCATTCAAAGGGATGCCTTCCTTGACATAAATCCGGTATCCAGGTGAGTCGCCCTTAACCATCTCAACATAGTTGCGTATCTTGCGCTTTAGACAAACATCGGTAACAATCCCATAGCCTGTTTCTGGATCAATGCGAGGCATGTTCCCGGCATCCGGGTCACCATTTGGATTGCCGTTTTCGACATCATAAAGCAGCACAAATTCATAACGGTTAGAAAGAGCAGTCATAGTTCATCTCCTTAGATTTATATTTGATCCCACAATTTTTGAGCAAAGTTTAAGATCCATTTAAGTTTGAAGTTATAAACTCATCGTCTCTGGCTGTAATCAAAATCAACTCTCTATATCCATCAAGTCCGTTTGCTGTTCACCTCCTTTGAGATAGAAAGCCGCCCGCTGGTGATAGTAGCCCAAGATAAAGATACCTTGTTCGTCTAAACTCAATCGTGTCGGGAATGGTTTTGCCTCTAATCGGTCTAACAGTTCCTGAATTTTTCTTTCGGTAATTCCTCCATATTCAGCTTTGCCAGTATGATGATGCGAAAGACGCAGTAGTAATGGAAACACACTGGCAGGTGAAGCACAGGCTGAAGTAAAATAACGATCCTTGATGGTTGCATTGATGTTCTGCCCAAGGGCATCCTTTTGTGCTTTTTCAAGCACAGCGAATAGACGTCCAAGAATATAGGCAGGGTGTTGATAAGAGTCATTTAGTGACATTTGTAAAGCCTCCTGATATGGATTGTGAGTTCTTGTTCGGTATTTCCGAATGAGATGGGCTTTAATATAGGCAGCCCGCACATAATTAATCTTTTGGTTTCCCCTCTCTTCATCACTATCATGCCGGACTCGATTCAGCATGGCTGCATAAAGCCCTTCGGGATAAGGCGAATTATTCAAAATGGAGCGCATCAAAGCGCCACCTAAAAGTGACCAGGATGCTTTGACTTCTTCGTCACGGCGAGTTACTTTAGGGGAAACACACTCGGCTAAAAGGCGATAAGGAGAAATGTAATCGGGTTGATTGGAATATTCTTTCTGAATCTTTAAGTCCTCGTAATGTTGCATAATGCGCCTGACAAAAATTCCAAAAGGCTCGGTGAGGAAAAATCGCACTGCAAGGCGAGCGGCGTTAGGGGCTAACCCAAGAACATAAAAGCGGGTTTCTGAATCCAGTCCATCGGTTAGACCCTCAATATCTAATTGCTTTGCTTGCTCAATTTTTTTTGCTACGCTGTGCAAAACATATTCTGCTTCTTTGTCACGCGTAGATGAGGTTTCATCAGTCTCTTCTTGAATGAACTCGGGGGCAATTAACGCTGCAAATACACTGGCATAGCGTTTATCTGCGCTCTCAGCCCAATAGACAACGGTGGTATCCCCCAAATAAATTTTCCGATTCGGGTTTTGATTGGATAGCAAGTAGTTGAGTGCAATTGTGTAGCCAGAAGCCACTTGCTGACTGACGGGTGAGTTCAAACCTTGTTCTCTGTTATAGGACTGAAATGCATCTAAATTAAAACTCACCAGCGAGGCTCCTTTACTTTGGGCATCTCTGACTCCTTTGATGTCAGGATGCAAGCGGGCAATTGGCCTGACCTCGCCCGTTACAAGGCATTGCATTTTAATAGTCTCTTTGCCTGATACATACTCTTCCCAAACCCGTCTGATTTCAGGGTCATCTATTACGGACTGGTCATTTACAAAAAAGATTAGGTTCGCCCCGTTGAGCAAGTCCTCTCGTTGTCGGGCTATGACCGGATGTTGATCAGCCAATTGGGGGTTATAGTTTTGAAGAAAGTTAATTACAGCCTTAGCCATTGAACTATTTGCCTTTGAAAGCAATTCGATATTAAATTGCCGGAATGCTTCAAAGCGTTTTTGGGCGTATTGAGGATCTCTGGCTTCTTTGGAGGTCAGACCAAGCACATAGGTGGCATTGTCCCACAAGAAATTGGGTTGCACGTTTACGCTGCGTTTGACTTGTTCAGGGACATTCATGCGACGTGGGAGTTCAACCGTTCTTTTGCCTTGCTGTACCGGAACAAAAAGAGGATAGATGCTCAAGAGTTCTCCTTCTCCGGACAAATTCAATGCATGGCTGACCGGAACAGTACTATAACCGGGTTCAGCAATTTCAATCTCCGCATCTCTGCGTAGAATCTGGTAATAGTTATAAAGAGCCTGCAAAATCATCTCCGAACCTCCCGTGCTAGCTCTGCGACCTCAATAACCCCATCGACCATCACGGCATGATAGAAAACAGGTTGAATATCTCGTAGATTAGAAAAATCGAGGTCATACAACATCCAACCCAAATCATGTCGACCAATCAAAGGGCTTTTGGGAATGTCGGCTTTATTTTCGATAAGCTCTACCTGAGCTGGAAATTCTCGTGTACCCAAGCAGGGTTTGTGATGGTGTTGCCCTTGACGCAAGCGACGCAAGATAATGTTGTAATGTTTTTCTTGCGTGTCCTCAGGCCCTACCTTGGAGGTCATTTCAAAATGGGCTTCCAGAATATAATCCACGTCTCTCAGAACCATGGCTGCCCGTTGTTGACGAACTTCGGTAGATGCTATATAGAGCAGTTTTTGTGCACCACTCATGACTTGTAGCGCGTTATCTATAGAAGCTTTTTGGCTTACTTCGTTACGGCGGATATTGGTAAACTTGATTTCGTTTAGAACATGAATCCGATCAATTACCCAACGGATAGCAGGTTTCCAATAGACCGCCTCAATGATGCCACGCGCCGCCGATGGTGTTATGACATCATAACTAACCCGTTCCACCTTCATTTCAGGACGGGTGAATAGGGCGTAAGGTCCACGCACCCGAATGATAATTCCATATCCCATATCAGACGCCTCCTTATTTGCTAAAAGAACAAACCTTCCCCTTCACTTGGATCAGGGATAAGTAAACCGGTATGGGGGCTATAATACTCCCCTAAAGCATTTGGGTCTAAAACTGGATAAGCATCTGCAATGGCGATAACCACTCCTTTCACGCTCAACTTTTCAAATTCATTCTTATAGATTGAGACGGTGTAGGGTTGCAACTTACGAAGGATTGAGAGAGGATAGGGTGTATGTTTCAATTCTTCTATTAACTTATTTGCCTCCTCATCGTAAGGAATGATAATGCTTTCAGTAGGATCTTCGATGATTCGAAACAGACGGGCTGCGGTTTCAAAGAAAAATCTACCATTGTCATCCTCAAAGCACTTTAAGATACCCTTGTAATCATATGATTGAGGGTCTTGCAAGGAATACAATTGATCAAAATAATCCTTAATTGCCTGAACCGAAATAGGTACCTGCTGATGCTTGGCAAACACTTGACGGGCAATCTCAACCGCTTGGGTAATATACTTAGGATTACGCTTTATAAAAATAGATTGGGGTTCAAAAACGAAAAGTTGAGAGAGCGATCGATGCATGTTCCGGTTGACCCGTCCCGCAGCCTGATTAATTGAATCTAAACCTGCCATAGCTCGAAAGCCTACGGGGAAATCTAAATCCACACCCGCCTCCATTACCGTTGTTGAAATAACCCGACACGATTGTCCCTCACTCAATCTCTTTCTTATTGTACTCAATTTCTCCTTTCTATGAGCTGCACACATGAGGGTTGATAGATGAAAATTGCCATCTCCCTCTAGCATATTAAACAACCCGCTGGCATGTCTGCGCGTATTGACAACACAGAGAGCTTGTTGGTAACTCAAAATTTTTTCACATAGTTCGTCATCTTGCACAACTCCAAGATGTTTGATTTCTACCCTACGATAGAAAGAAAATAGTTCCTCCGGGTGTGAAGCAAGTTCTATAGCATCCACGTTATCCGGCAAAAAACGTTCGATACCGGGTTGGGTTGCCGTACAAAAAAGTGCAGTCGCGCCATAATTTACTACAAGCTCCCAAACAGCCGCCAGGCAAGGATAGAAATACTCTCGCGGAAGCATTTGAGCCTCATCAAATATCAGAACACTCTTTGCAATATTATGTAGCTTTCGACATCGGGATGAACGATTGGCAAACAAAGACTCAAAGAATTGAACATTGGTTGTCACGATAATTGGAATGTCCCAATTTTCAGCGGCAAGTTTTAGCTTTTGATACACCGATGTCGTTTGCTCTTGCCAATCATCGCTCTCCCTGTTTTTTAAGTCTTCCCAATCAAAATGACAATGATGCTCTAAGACATTCTCTTCCCCAAAGATATTTTTGAAAATTTGCGCATTCTGCTCAATAATAGTTGTATAAGGGATAATATAAATCACTCTTCTTAGATTGTTATGGACAACATGATTTAATGCAAACGCCATTGAAGCAAGCGTTTTCCCCCCTCCTGTGGGAACCGTGAGACGAAAAAATCCCGGAGGCAATTTGGATTTTTCGATACAAGCCAGCAAGGTTTGGGTGCGTTTTCGGTTGATTTCCGTTTCAGGATTCTCATATCGCTGCAAATATCGTCTCAATTTATTCAATAAGGTGATCAGATCGTCATACTGACCTCTACCTTGTTCTCCAATCATGTACGTTTGTGTTTCCTGAAAATCAGCATCGACCAGGGCCGAATAAACCATCCGTGTCCAAAAAGAGAGCGAGAAGCCTATGCGATTTTTTGTCGAGCGAATGTTGATATTCTTTGGTAAACTGCTGAGATCAATCTTGAGCTGGGATTGATACGCTTGATAATCGCAAACGTCCGTCTTTAGGCGAGCTACTAATGTGCCATCGCCCGGCAAGTCGGTAGGATCGCCGTGATCCAAAAGACCCGCATGATGCCCGGTTATACAATATGAAAGCAATTTCGCAATTGGCTCAAATCTTGTACCCGCTAGCGTCCGAATTAATTCTTTTGCTCCGGCTGTGGAATGATCTACTCTAACCTTTTTGCCCCGCAAGCGCATTTGAAACTCTGTAGAATATTTTCCAAGATCATGAAACAAAGCGGCGAGATATGCCCATTCAGAGACGCCGGCGTCTTGACCAAATTCTTTTGCCAGCTTGGCTGTGTTGAGAAGATGATCAATGAGACGTTGCCATTCTGTCTCTTCTTTGCCTTCTTTCGAATGCGCATAATACTCAAGCATGCTCAGATTCTCCTGTGCGATAAATTATTGACATCCTTTCAACCTCCTCCTTGACCCGCTGGCGCAACCATGGCGGCGCCAACACCTCGCAATCTGCGCCCCAGCCCCGAATCCAGGGCAGCATTTCGGTGGGTTCGGCGATCTGCGCTCGCCAGAGCAGGCTTCCGTCCTCCAAGACGGAAACCTGCTCAGTGCGATGCCAGCGCGTTTCCCCTACGCGGCGCGCCACGCGCGGCTGAAATCTCAAGAGAACTTCCTCCGGCGCTTCATCGGTGTACCAGATTCCCCACGCAAATTTCAACAATTCGCGCACATCGAAATCGGCCGGAATCGCATAGCTCTGATGGGTTAATTCAATCCGTTCGATACGTTCCACCTTGAAGGTACGCAAGGCGCCCGGCGGCTCGCGATAGCCAATGGTATGCACGGCCTGGCCCACGGCGTAGGGTTCGATGTAATAGGGGGCAAAGAGATACTCGCCAATCTGATCCCCCTCCTTGCGATACCAGATTTGCACCTTGCGCTGTTCTGCCCAGGCAAGGGTTAAGACCTCCAGCGAGCGAATAAAATTCGGGTCTTGATGGCGGCGGCAATCGTCCATTTCATCCGCCGAAAGGCAGAGATGAGCGCTAATGCGCGGCGCCAGGCGATCTAAAGCGGTGGCTAATTTGCGCAATGCCGAGGCGGCGTGCGGGTTTTGGCGCTCCAAGCGGGTTGCCAGCAAACGCGTGGCTAGATGCACTGCCATGGCTTCGTTGAGAGTCAAACGTACGTGCAACAAATAAGCCGTGCGGTCGATCTTCCAGCGATGACCATCCTCGTCATCCACATAAATATGCTTGGGCATATCAAATTGATAACGGCTGATGGTCGAGCGATGCACCCCTAACCGGCGGGCGATCTCGGTGGCAGTCAACCCTTTGGGGTGCGCGAACAAGAGTTGCTCAATTTGCAACATGCGCTCGGCTTTTTTCTGAATCGAGTTCATGCCTCCCTCGTTCTAAAACCTGAAACCCTTGTGACAAGTATTGTAACAATTCAACGATTGATGACATTATACAAGACCTCTGTTGCAATTCCTGCAACGCCATTGAAAACCTTGCAAGTTTGTTAGGAGATTTTACGCACCCAGAGAAAGGTCAACTGCTAAGCGGCTGGAAAGCCAGGCAGCCCGGTCTTGAATCCATCAATCTCGTGTTTGAATGACCCATGGCGATCTTGGAACAGGTCTCTAACGCCAGCCAATAGCACACATTTTTTAATCTGTTTTATAATCAGCGCAAGGAGAGCAAGACAACCGCAAAATCTAAAAACCTGAAATTGCCCATGAGCGAAAACGATCATTTTTCTATCGAACATGTCCTCAGTCACTATTCGCTTGGCAAACTGCTGTGCTGCGAGCAAAATTTACGCGGCTACTGCAACACCAGTTTCGCCATCCAAACCCTGGATGGCGACACGCCAACCTGGCACTTCTTACGGCGCTACAAAGCCACTATCCGCGAAGTGGAAATTCTCTTCGAACACTCCCTGATCCAGCACCTCGCCCAATTTCCAGAGCTGCCGGTGGCAAAGCTGGAGGTCACCAGAGAAGGCAAAACCTATCTGATCGAACCCTGTCAGAATTGCACTTCATCCCCGACGTTTTTTGCCATTTTCGACTTCTTAAGCGGCGAAGATCGCTATACCTGGGTCAATCCTCACTGTAGCGAGGTGGAATTGCGCAACGCCGCCGCACTCTTAGCCCGCTATCATCAAGCCGTGTGGAATTTTCAACCCCAGGGCAAGCGCGAAGAGCCCGACATCCGAGGCTTGTTACCCATCATCTCCGCCAATTTGCGCGCCTGCCTGCAAAGACCCTTACCGGCTGAACTTCAAAATCCTATCCGGGAGTATTCAACCTTTCTACAAGAAAAAATTGCCCAACTTCAGCGAGCGTTTTCCTCCCCCAAAGCTGCTCAGTTACCGCGCCTGATCGTTCACCACGATTATCATCCGGGCAATCTACGCTTTGCCGGGGATGAAATCGTCGGTCTGTTCGACTTCGACTGGGCAAAACTGGACTGGCGGGTTCTGGATGTGGCTTTGGCCTTGTTTTATTTCACCGCCGAATGGCAAGCAGAAGCTGATGGCAAGCTGCGCCTGAAGGAAGGTGACACCTTTCTGGCTGCATACCAGCAAACCATGCAAAATCAAGAAGACGGACATCCGCTTAATGAAGTAGAGCAAGAGATGCTGTGGCAATTCATTGAAGCGGCCAATTTGTATGTGCTGAACTGGACGGTTCTCGATATCTTGAACAAAGCGGTAGACGTTGACGAATACGCCACCTATCTCTGGCACGGCTTACACACCGCCATCTGGCTGGAGCAAAATCAACCAGGCGAGTCATAGCCCTCACCTCCGGCCCCTCTACCAGAACGGGCGAGGGGAGCAGCCCTCACCCCCAGCCCCCTCTCCCAGGACGGGCGAGGGGAGAAGCTCTCACCCCCAGCCCATCTCCCAGAGCGGGAGAGGAGAGATACCCTCACCCCCAGCCCATCTCCCAGAGCGGGAGAGGGGAGATACCCTCACCCCCAGCCCCTCTCCCAGGGCGGGAGAGGGGAGATTGTCTCCCCCACATCCCTAAACCTTTCAATCCTGCAAGCTCGGTTTATTAGCTATCAAGTAAACAGAGCCGCATTTTCTGGTAAAATTTAGCCATTGATGATGGGGATAAACAAGCCGAAAGGCAACCCTCCACTAAGCACTCTTATCGCCACCCTGGGCACCGAGCCACAAGTGGTGACTGCGACGCTCGATCTGCTCTTGCGTCAAAACGAAAACATCTGCTCCGTCCATGTTGTTCACACTGTGGCGCCGAGCAACACAGCCATTCAGCAAGCCGTGCAGGTATTGCAGGAAGTGGCATCCCAGGCGCACTATGGGTCGCTCCTTTTTGCCTTTCACCCGATTGCAGCCGCCAACGGGCAGCCTTTTGATGATGTGGAAAGCGAAGCTGCCAGCCGGGCTGCCTTCAGCCTGCTCTTCCATCTGGTGCGCCAGGCAAAACTGAACCAGGAGCAGGTTCATCTGTGCATCGCCGGCGGGCGCAAGGTGACTTCCATATTTGGCATGGCAGTGGCGCAGTTGCTCTTCGAAGAGAGCGACTGCCTGTGGCACCTGTATTCGAGTGGCGATTTCCTGACTAGCAAGCGACTGCATCCCCAGCCCGGCGATGCTGTTCACCTGTTACGCATTCCGGTCGCCTTATGGTCTTCGGTTTCTCCCGTTTTGCTGGATTTAGCGCAGATCGAAGACCCCTTCGAAGCTTACGAACGGCAGCGCGCCAGCAAGTTACGTCAGGAATATCAACGCGCTAAAGAGTTTCTGGAACGCAAACTGACTCCTAATGAGCGCCAAGCGGTGGGGTTGCTGGTGCGCGAGATGGCCAGCGATGAGGAAATCGCTCAGCGCCTGATCAAATCCAGGCGTACGGTGGAACAGCAGTTGCGCTCCGCCTACCGTAAAGCCGAAGACTATTTTGAGATCAGCGAGGTCGGTCGAGTGCATTTGATCGCTTTGCTGAAAATCTATTACACCCTCGAACAAACAGAAGCAGAAGGGAGGTGAAGCGCGGGAAATTAGGGAGAAATCCGCAAGACAAGAGCTCAATTTCAAGCGAAAATAGAAACTGGACGGTTCTTCCTGAGCGAGGCAGGGGGCAGGGGGAAAGCACCTCAGGAAAACGTCCATCGAAAACTTAAGGAGGTGAAATGAACCATCGTGAAGAGGTCTGGAAAGCAGCCCTGGCGGGCTTGCTGCATGACATTGGCAAATTTACGCAGCGAGCTGGGGAAAAACTGAGCACTCAATTTACTAACGAAGATGCAGGCAGTTCTGGAACGCATGCTCGCTACAGTCAACAATTCATCGAACAATACATTCCTCAATCGCTACGAGAAGGGTTGAGCGGAGTGCTATATCATCATCGCAATGACATCGCCTCACCAGTCATCAAACGCATTCGTATCGCTGACCAACTCGCAGCCGGAGAGCGTTGGGGTGGTAGCGAAATTCAAGCCGACCCGAGAGAAGCTCGCTTGATTCCAATCCTGGCCAATGTTGAACTACTAGCCCCAAAACCGACAATACATTATGAGCATTCCTTACGCCCACTCACCATCAAGGATAAATCTGCATACCCGGTTGAGAGCCAACTTAACCAAGGGGATTATTCCCAACTTTGGCAACAGATGAAGCAAGAGCTAGATGAGTGGAAGAAAAAAAGGGGGGCAACATGGGATAACCAACCCATCAAAGCATTTTTCACCACTCTGCTAGCCGTATTCCAAAAGTATCTCTGGTGTGTACCTTCTGCTACACCCTGGAAAAAAGATGAAAAGGACAAACCATTGCGCTCATGGCCGGATGTATCGCTTTACGATCATAATCGGCTCACCTCAGCGATTGCAGCTTGTCTGGCTTATGATGACCATCTGCCAGAACCGGACGAAGATGTAGCTTTACTTGTTCGAGGCGATCTCTCAGGCATTCAGAGGTTCATCTATAGGTTGAGTCGACCGGACGCAGAAACTGCGCACGTAGCCAAGCGATTGCGTGGTCGTTCTTTCTATGTGCAATTGTTGAGCGAACTAGTTGTTGAGTGGATTTTGAACGAAATCGGGTTACCTGATAGCTGTGCCATTTTTATCGGCGGTGGACGCTTTGATCTACTTTTGCCCACCAAATCTGAAAAGAAGGTTGAAGACCTCTATGCCAAACTTTCGCACTGGCTATATCATCAATTTCAAGGGGAACTGGCACTCCTTATGGCCAGTGCACCTGCTAATGCTGGTGACCTAGCCGATAGTCGCAAAATTTTCAGAGAGCTAGATAGAAAATTAGAAGAAGCAAAGCTGAGCAAATGGGTGACCCTACTTTCACCCCAGCAAATGGCGGTACCTGGCATTCCCCAATACCATGTGTGTAAAGTTTGTCAGCTTACGCCAATGCCTGATTCAGGACTGGTTTGCGACCTGTGCCAGATACATGCCCAAATCGGCAAAGAATTGCCCTATCTCCACTACTTAGCTTACTGTTATAAACTCGCCAGTGCAATTGACAAAGAGAAGATCATCAGCTTCAAAAATGCCCCCTTTAATATCTCAGTAGTCCTACTCCGAGAAAAAATCGAGATAAAAGACCTGCCGCCCGGCTCAAAAGTCTTTTCGATCAACGAAACAGAAGATTTCATTTTCGCCGATTACGCAAGTTCGTTTCGCTTTCTAGCCAATAGCGCACCCAGAGCGCTAAAAGACTATAAAGGCGAAGCCGAGGAATCAATTCAGCAAGGAGATATTTTGCACTTTGAAGCGATTGCCAAGCTTAGCAGAGGAGCAGAACGATTGGGGATTCTAAAGGCTGATGTAGACCGTTTTGGACTGATCATGAGTGAAGGATTAAGTGAAGAAGATTCTGGCAAAGCGCCAACTCTCTGTTTACGTCCCACGCTTTCAAGAATGGCATCCCTGAGTCGCATGCTGGATTTGTTCTTCTCGGGCCAACTCAATCGCATCTGTCAAGAGGTATCTGACGAATGGGCAAAGGATAATCCCCAAAAAGCTACCTTAACTGACGGCATTTTTTATATCCTCTACTCAGGCGGAGATGATTTGTTTATTGTGGGACCGTGGGAGGAGGTATTGCAGCTTGCTGAGCGGGTCAGGAAGGAATTTAACGCCTTCTCGGCTAATAACCCCAACCTGACCATTTCGGCCGGGTATGTTCAGGTAAAGCCTCGCTATCCGGTGCAGAAGTTCGCCGAACTGGTCGATCAAGCCGAACAAGTGGCAAAACAGCAACGCAATCAAATTCATGCCTTTGGCACGACCATGGATTGGGATCATTTTGATCAGTTGCTTGAGTTAGCCCATAGCTGGTCGAAAGCCGTTCAAAACGGGGAAATTCCTAGCGGCTTGATATACGACCTAGGTGGTCTGTTCCGTCAACACTCGGACTCAGCCGGCAGTCTGCGCCCACTTTGGACTCCCCGTCTATATTACTCTTTCGCCAGACGTCTGAACAAGCAAAGTCGTCAAAAGTACCAAGAAGGAATGTTGCGTGCTATCAGTACCAGAAAAATTCTCTTCCCCATCTCTGTGACCAGTTTATTAATTCGAGAAAGGAGAATGTGATATGACACCAGCACAATCTATTCAAGATGTATACCAGATTATCAAAAACTTACCTTCAATGGCCTCACTAAAGCCCGAGGACTATGCTGAACTAGATGGATATGCCGACATCGTTGCTAAAGAAGGGAATGTAAAACCAACCCAAATGCGCAAGATCTTTCACTACATCAAAGCCCTCAAGCGCGAATTTGACCGCTCGGATCAAAATTTCAACCGCGCTAAGGTTGCCTTGGTCATGCCTGCTCTTGCCTACGCTAAAGGACGCGGCCATATTCCTGAAAACTTTTACAATCTCCTCGTCTTATGCTTTGGCGCCCAAAAATGTAAATCGATCGCGGACTTTGAAGCAGCGGTCAATTTCCTCGAGGCGATTATGGCCTACCACAAATACCATCATCCCAAGGAATAAAGCAGTAATATAGAATCCCAAATCAAGGAGGCAAAAATGTCACCCGCTTTTTTAGGTAAATTCATAATTGAAGGCAAGGTTGTTCTGGTCACCGGTTTACACATTGGTGGGACAACTGTCGGAATGGAAATCGGTGGTATTGACAATCCCGTTATCAAAGATCCCATTACTGATGAACCCATTATTCCCGGTTCTTCCATCAAAGGAAAGTTACGATCTCTGACCGAATGGTCGTTTGGCTTAATCGAAAAACATCCTAAGCATGATGGCTGTCAGGCTTACTCATGTGAAATCCTGAAGGTGACTGAGCCAAAGCTATCACCTGAGCAAGCTCCGCGTTGGAAAAACGCCCTGATCGTAGCCCGTTTGTACGGACCTGCCACCGATGATAAGCAGGTGCGGTCAATCGCCGGACCTACTCGTCTAATTGTGCGCGATGCATTTCTTAATACCGATTCAAAAGCCCAGCTCGAAAAGGCCTTGGGACGAGGCACCTATACCGAGGTCAAGACCGAAAATGCCTTGGATCGGGTTACCTCCGAAGCTAACCCCCGTCCTGTTGAACGCGTGCCTGCCGGCAGCATATTTGACCTTTCGCTAATCGTTGACAAATACGATACCGATGACTCGGAACTGTTAAAGCATTTGTTTACTGCTATGTCCCTTTTAGAACAAAGCTCGCTGGGAGGCGGAGGGTCGCGAGGTAGCGGTCAAATTCAGTTTACAGACATCGAAATCCGCTGGCGTTCAACCGCCGACTATCGACAAGGCAAGAGCGGCACCAAGATAAATCTACCTGCAAAAACCATCCCAGAAATCTTGCGAGCTTTTGACCAGATCAACTGGCCTTCATAAACGAGTTAATGAGAGTGCCATGAAAACCTATGCTGTCTATTTCACCCCCTGCGGCTCGCTGGCAACCTGGCCCCTGGCATCGGACACCCTGTTTGGCTCAGTTTGTTGGGGCATTCGCTGGCTAGGCTTGATGAGTGACAAAGAATTAGCCGACTGGCTGGAAAACCATCGCATGAATCCACCTTTTGCCTTTAGTCATGCCTTCCCGGTTTGGTTTCAAAGCCAGGAACCCATACGCTTTTACCCTCGTCCGGCTACATTTCGCCTCGCCGATAGGGACTTTGACGATCTCGCTTCTAGCTTGCGAGCCCGAGCAAAGATCACCCTCAAATCAGCTAAAGTCGAAGTGGTTTCAGTTGCCAAGCGGCTCAAGAATGTTAGCTTTATCTCTGAGAGAATACTTAGCGATATCACAACCACAGGATTGAAGGCAGGCAATATCTTGCAAAACCTTTTGCTCAAACAAAACACATTTTCGATTAAAGGTCAATTATTGTGCACTGCGACAGAAAATCACTTGTTGCCCAACATCATCTTTGCCAGTGAGGCTATGCAGCACAATCAGATCGATCGTCTGGCTGGGGCTACGGTTGAAGGCATGTTGTTTTACCGTGAAGAAACTTTCTTCGCCAAAGGAGGTGGACTGTGGGCAATTTTAGCCGCTGAAGAAGAGGACATGAAGCGTTACCTCCAACCTGCCTTACATTACCTTGCTGACACCGGCTTTGGGGCGGATCGCACCGTTGGCAAGGGGCAGTTTGCAATTCATTGTGAAGAATTTTCATTGCCTCTTAAAACAGCTCATAAGACAAGCATGATGACCTTATCCCATTATCTGCCATTGCCAGAGGAGATAAACCTGCAAGCCCAACCTCTGGCTTACACCCTGAAGGTATTACGTCCCAAGCGCGAGCAAAAATACCTGCCTTCAGGTCTGACGGAGCAGACTACTTCTCCGATCTACAAGCTGGCTGTTCAAGTTTTTGAACCCGGCTCGGTTTTTGCGCTGCAACGGGAGAAGAATATCTACGGACAACTGGCACGTCTAACACCCCCTGACGATACGCCGATCTACCAGAGCGGAGCGGCTATTATGGTTACCTTGTGAGGAGACTTACATGAGCCAGTCCTTCTTGAAACCCTACCGATTAGAAATCCGTACGCTCAGCCCAGTTCATATTGGCAGTGGCAAGAAATTAGGGACAATAGATTTCGTGCTGAAAAATCAGAATGTTTGTGTCATTGACGATACAAAGTTATTTGAATGGATTGCTTCTCAACCCAATTCAGAAAAACTTTCTCTCATGTTGGCTGATACCATCAAACAAGGACAACTTAAGCCCTTTATAAACCAAAATTTCCCTAATAACCTTAATGAGATTATCGCCTATACCGTCCCCTCTCAAGGAAGTCCCCGCGAGATTCTCTCTTTTATTCGCACCGAAAGCCATCACCCCTACATTCCTGGATCGTCCATAAAAGGTGCTTTGCGCAGCGCCGTTTTGCGGGGCAAAACGATATCAGATGCTGAGCTACAAAAGCTAGCTGCTGATGCAATTAGAAGTGGCGCAAAACAGGAAATATCAAAAACCAATAGCGATCTCATTGAAGCAAAAGTGTTTGTTGCTGCCAACGTAGAAGCGCGCAAGCGGTCTAACTACGACCTCAATCGTTTGCTAACCGTTCGCGATACTACTGCTCAAATCAAGGTAGAGGTCATGAAAGTTCAGTTCTTGTCTGTCGATCGCAATGGCAGCCTGACCTGGAAACAAAAAAATTTTTCACCTGTGCCAATCTCACTATATATTGAAGCCATTCCAAAGAATCAAGTCTGGCAACATCAAATTGTCTGGCAAACCCATCTACTAAACCAACAGGCATCTAAACTAGATTTTGCCAAAATAGAAGACACTATGGTGTTCCTTGCCGAATACTGTCACCTTACCTCACAAAACCTGCTCGAGCAAGAACACAATTTCTATCGCCGCCATCGAGAGCCTGAACTGACCAAATGGTATGAAAACGCCTTAAGCAAACTTGCCAAAATGGACGCCACTTCTTTCATTCTGCCGCTAGGTTGGGGAACGGGTTACGATGCCAAAACCATCACCGATTTGCTTGGCGAAGAGACATATCAGATTGTTGTTGATACCTATAAAAATACATGGGGGCTGGGTAAGCCCGGTCGTAACAGGAATGCCACCTGGCTGGGTATTTCGGATTCCCCAAAATCTCGTAAGGTGGTAGTTTATCCAGACCAAACCCTTGAGCCTTTGGGCTGGGTGGAAGCAAGAATTATTGCTCCCGATCAACAAGACACCGATTGGCTTTCTACTGAGCGCGCTCGTCTGGCAAGCAAACAGCCATCGCTTGTCCAAATCTCACCACCGATTCAGGGAAACCATCGTCCAAACACTCCAGCGCAAGACCAAAATGGGAAAAAGCAGACAATTACTACAGAAAAGCAGCCTCTCATCAGATCCTTCAAGACCCTGCCAAAAATTGGTGACCGTTTTGAAGGAGTTGTTTTTGATGCCAACTCGAGAGAAATATTGCTTGAAATCCCAGACCTTGACCCTGACCAGACTGCCTATGCTGTCATTGCACGATCCAGTGTTTCCAACTGGCTCAGGGCAGCTTATGGAAGCCGTGTGCCTTGCAAAGTTACGGCTATTATAGAAGAGAGTAAATCCTATTGGCGAGTTCAGTGTGAATTAGATTAATTCCCGATGTTGGAGATGACTATGAAAACTGTTCTGGCTATAACTGTGGGTGGCTCTTGTGCACCGGTTGTAACAGCAATTCGAGAACATGCTCCACACTTTGTTATCTTTATCGTTTCTACCGGAACGCGAGGGAGTCGATCAATGGTAGATGGAGCGAACAAGCCCTGCATGGCAGAAGACAAAATTCCCCTGCCCAGTATCGTTGAACAAACCAGCTTGACAGATGACAAATACACCTTGATTGAACTTGATGAACCAGACGCTCTAGATGTTTGTTTTATCAGGATTTATGAAGGCTTAAAAGAGCAAATGAGCCAACGCGCAGGCTGGCGAAAAATTGCCGATTATACTGGTGGAACGAAAACAATGACAGCAGCTCTTGTCCTGGTAGCGTTAGAGCTGGGGTGGGAGGTTTCGGTGGTAAAGGGAAATCGAACCGACCTGCAGAAAGTACTTGAAGGAACTGAGATGGCTACCCTAGTAAACACACCAGAAGTGCGAGCTCGCCAGCAATTAACTCAAGCTGAAGCCTTGTTCAATCAATTTGCTTACGCTTCTGCTGCGCAGCTGGCAGAAAGCTTTCCCAGGGCGGCGCCTCTCAGCTCTGAGTTACAACACAAAATTCAGCGTCTTGTAACGCTTTCTCGTGGCTTTGATGCCTGGGACCGTTTTGATCACCAGCGTGCCTATAGGATCCTTGAACCTTATCAAGCAGACATCGTCCCCCAATGGGTGTTCTTAAAGATGATCATCGAGCAAACAAAAGGGACAGGATATGAAGCAGTGTTCGATCTTATCAATAACGCAGAGCGCCGCGCCAAGCGTAATCGCTTCGATGACGCTGTAGCCCGCCTTTACCGCGCCTTAGAAATGTTCGCCCAAATTCGCCTGCGCCAACGTATCCCTGCGCTTGATCCCAGTGATCTCAAGCTCGATTTACTGCCTGATTCGATCCGCAGCAAGTATGCAAACCAAGCTGAAAAAATCAAATTGGGATTGGTTCAGGATTACGAACTTTTAGCCGATCTGGAAGATCCGATAGGGAAAACTTTTGCCGAATGGCGCGGTAAAATACTGGATATTCTCAAAAAACGCAATGACTCCATTCTCGCCCATGGTATTACACCCTGCAATAAAGCGGTTTATTCCGCTATGCATGAGCAAACTTTGGAATTCCTGCGCCAAGGTTTAGAGGCTCTTGGGGTGAAAGTCAATTCGCCTCAGTTTCCCTCTATCCACAATGGAACTCTCACACACAATTGATTGATTGATTGATTGATATGTGGAGGTCAACCTTGCTCCTCCTCTCTCTGGTCGGTGAACAGCCTATCCCTAACCTGCTTCCTCTGTGGCAATTCACCACGTATGACGAGGTGCAATTCGTCGCTTCGCCCACCACGCGCCAGATCGCCAGACAGCTCAAGGCTGTCTTGCAGCAAGACCCCGCCTTAAGCCACCTGAAGGCGCTCAAAACCATCGAAGTGGGCGCTTATGAGATTGGCAACGCCCGCGCCCAGATCGCCAACGCCCTAGTCAGGCATCAGGCGCAGGGCAAAACCGTCCATCTCAACCTGACCGGCGGCACCAAGCTGATGAGTCTGGCGGCCCTGCAAGCCGCCTACGGTTCCGGCGCAACCTTGATGTACGTTTCCACTGAAGAAAAGCAGATGATCTGGCTGG
>Ga0308395_1000577_pt1 | contig 28306 bp, 23 predicted proteins | sample Hotspr20SampleP4_FD_202097 | JGI IMG/M metagenome (GOLD analysis project Ga0308395, IMG submission 202097) | Hot spring phototrophic mat microbial communities from Mushroom Spring, Yellowstone National Park, Wyoming, United States - 20050930_P4 ...
CCCCCCAATTCCCCCTCCCCTCTCCCGCTGGGCGGGAGAGGGGAGGGGGTCAGGGGGAGGGGTGAGGGCCCAGGTGCCCCCAAGCACCACCCCAGGGGTTGCTTTAAAAAAGCAAAACTCAATAAAAGCGTTAATATGGCAACCGAATGGAAACTGGACAAGGAAGAGCGAGAACTTCTGAACTCGTACGAACGCGGTGAGTGGCGTTCTGTGGATCAACTCCGAGATCGGCTTCAGCAATATCAGACGTACGCGATGGCAACTCTGGAAGCAGCGGGGCTCATCACCATTGCACTGCCTCAGGAGGATTTGCAGGTCATCCGACGCAAAGCGCAGGAAGCGGGGATGTCTTCCCAGCGTCTGATAGCAGAAATCCTGCATCGGTTTGTCCTGGGGCAATTGGATTAGGCATCGTGTGGGTTTCAGTGGGCGCTTTTGAACCCCTCGGGGGCGGTGCAAAAAGGTAACTGCCTGCCCGAATCGGTTTGCAAGTAATGTAGCGCAGGCTGTCCGCCTGCATGCAGGCCTGGCGGCCTGCGCTACAGGGGCATGCCTTCGCTGCGTCTTTGATAGCGCTTACCCGGCGACCCCCTGATAGGTTATTTACGAGAAAAGGCACTCTCTTCTGAACCATACCTTTCCAAGAGTCTGAAATGCGCTGGGTAATCAGCATTGCTCTTAGCGGTCTGCTGTTGCTGGGAGTTCTGCTGGTCCTCTCAACGGTAGAGGCTTCGCCGAATCCGGCCACCCCGACGGGCTCCTATTCAGTGACCACTTCCATGTTCCCTGTGGCGGCGGGGTGGATCGCTCCCGGCGTCGGGGCCTCGCCGGGACGTCCGATGGTGGATCTCCGGACCGGCGAGGTCCTGGTCTGCCGAAGGGGCGGCACCACGGTGATCTCCGGCACAGAAGGGACTTCGGTGATCCCGGATTACTGTGTGGTGGACGTGGATCCGCAGACCGGACGGCGGTTCGCCGCCGCGGGCGCGGAGATGGCCGTTCTCAGCGGAGAACAGGTGGTTCTGACCGTGACCCTTCCCTACACGGTGATGACGGCCCGATACAACCCGAAGAACGGACTGCTCTATGCGGTCGTCTCCAAGCCCGGATATCCCTCCACTTACGAACTGGCCGTCATCCAGGGGAGTAAGGTAGTGTACACACGGAATCTGGGCGTCTACCCAGAGGAGCCGGAGGTCCACCCCGATACCGGTCTGACGTATGTGCCAGGCGGTCATGTGCTACATGTTCTCAGCGGGACCCAGTTGCTATCTTCTCTTACCATCAGTGGTCCCATCCGGGGGGTCCGGTTTCACCCCTACAATCGCCTGGTCTACGCCTGGGGAGGCGAATCGGCAGGCCAGGTCGCCGCGATCAGTGGCACCGTGGTCCTGGGCACCGCACCTGTCACTTCTCCTGTGGACCTGGCCCCCGACCCGAATCGGGACCGGGCTTACCTGACGATGATCTCCGGCGGATTGCTCGTCCTCTCCCGAACCACGCCGGTTACCATTGTCTCTACCCCTGGCGGTATTAATCGGGTAGACGTTGTCCCTTCGTCCGGCGAAATTGTCATCGCGGCACCTCAGGCGGGAGCAGTGTACCTCTTTCCGCCCTCTCTGATGACTCCTACGACCATCACGACCGCCGTTCCGCCGTTCACCGTGCGCGCTCATCCTTCCGGGCGGGTGTATGTGGTGGAACGGGATTTTTCCACTTTATTTATTCCCTCTACCGGCCTGCTGATTCTCAGCGGGACCACGCCGCTGGCCCGCCTGCCCAGCGGTTATGGCCTGGGGCCGGTGGTCGTCCGGCCTGATACCGGCATGGCCTACGCGCTGGATACTCTCAGCGGCACCCTCTACCTGCTCTCCGGCACTCAGGTCCTGACACAGGTGAGTTTGCAGCCCTGGATGGCTTCCAGGGTGGTGCCACGCCCGGAATCTATGGCCCTGGATCCGGGGACGGGGATGGTCTATGTGGGGCACAGAGGGGCAAATCTGTTGTGGGTTATCAGTGGGACCGAGGTGCAGACAATTTCTCTTTCCGGTCTGGACACCTACCCGGTAGTAAGTGTGCTAACTGCTGATCCCGATCGGGGTGTAGTTTATGCCGGGTTTTCCGCTTCTCAGATGTTGATCATCAGCGGCACCGAGGTTCTCACCTCTGTTCAGTGGTCTATGGGATACCATGAAAGTCTCTCCGCTATTGCGGTTGACCCGCGAAGAGGATGGTTATATGGGCTGGGGGAATATTCTACTATTGCAGTCCTCTCCATCACTACCCCCATTACCCAGACGTTCTGGGTGACTTCGTTGAGTTGCGGAAATGCTACATTTGCTCTGACGGCTCAGCCCTTTAACGGCCTGGCTTACGCAGGCTGTGGTGAGTTTCCAAGTAAGCAGGGAATTGTCCAGATTCTAAACGGCACCAGCGTGGTTGTAACGATGCCGATTTCCGGATACGCAAAAGCGCTGGCGGCGGACCCGAACACCGGATGGGTGTACGGCGCTCTGTCCGGCGCCCGCAGCGCGGTGGTCTTCAGTGGGACCACGATGTACACCGTTCCGCTACCGTTTGACCCCGACCGTGCCTGGTTCAACCCGCTGGATGGAATGGGGTACGTTGCCGGAGGCTCGCAGGTCGCTGTCCTGGACGGCCCCCGTCTCCGGTACATCCTGCGGGTGGGAATCTATCCCGACAGTATGGCGTTTGACCCGGCGCGGGAACGGGCATATCTGACCCACTATGGGGACAACCAGGTGGTCATCTTCGGGAGACTTCCCTATGCGGTCTATCTGCCGCTGGTGCTCCGGACGCAGAGGTCTCGTTAAATGAAGAGAAAAGGCATTCCCGTTCTTTCTACTTTGCACACCGCGCCTCGCGGCCTGCCGCCAGTGGCGGAGACCCTGCCGTCGGCCATAGAGAAACTCGTCCGTGAGGTGAATCCGGAGAAAATCATCCTGTTTGGCTCATACGCCTATGGGGAACCAACGCCGGATAGCGACGTGGATTTGCTGATCATCTGGGACACCGACAAACCTCGCCGGGAGCGCGTGGTGACCATCTCGCTGCTTCTGTATCCGCGCCCATTTCCTGTGGACATCATCGTCAAGACACCGCGTGAACTGGAAGAAGAACTACCGTACAATTTCTTCTTGCGCGAAATCTTCGCCAGAGGGGTAGTTTTGTATGAGCGTGGATGACTATCGGGAATGGGTACGATATGCCGAACAGGACTGGCAACTGGCGGCCTCTCTCCTGCGCCGCAAGCGACCGCCCACTGTTGCCGTTTGCTTTCACGCCCAGCAGAGTGCGGAAAAATATCTGAAAGCTCTGTTACTCTCCAGAAGACTGACCTTTCCCAGAACCCATGACCTGGCGACATTGAATTCCCTGTGTGAACAAAACGGTATTCTTACGGGTTTTTCACCGCGACTGTTGACGCTGCTCTCCGAGTATGCTGTCGCTTCACGCTACCCCGGCAATGAGCCAACACTGGAAGAAGCCCGTGAGGCCGTAGAGATTGCCAGGGTTGTGCGCGCCTTTGCCCGCCAGTGGCTGGGAGTAAAAGGATGATTTTTGTGGCGGCGAAGCCGCCACAAAAATCATCTTGATCAGAAGTGCTCCCTGCAATGTTAGACCTGTTGTGGACCCTTCAGCGCATCCGTTGGGTGGACCTGGTAGACATCGCCCTGGTCGCCGCCATCTTCTTCGGCATCCTCTACCTGGTGCGGGGGACGCGGGCGGTCTCGCTCTTGCGCGGCATCATCCTGCTCATCATCCTGCTGGCCCTGCTGAGCACCGTCTTCCGGTTGCGGGCCTTCGGCTGGCTGGTGGAGCGGGCCCTGCCGGCCATGCTGGTGGCCATCCCGGTCATTTTCCAGCCGGAACTGCGGCGGGCGCTGGAGCGACTGGGGCGGGCGGGCCGCTTCCTGACCCGCAGCACGGGCCAGCGGGCGGCCCTCTCCCGTTCCCTCAGCGCGGTCACCGAGGCGTGCCGCATTCTGGCCCGTCGTCGCGTCGGCGCCCTCATTGTCCTGGAGAGGGAAACGGGGCTCCAGGACTACGTGGAGACAGGAGTTTTGCTGGATGCCGAGACGTCGCCGGAACTGCTGATCGCCCTCTTTGACCCGCACGTGGCCCTGCACGATGGCGCGGTCATCCTGCGGGACGGGCGAGTGGTGGCCGCCGCATGCGTCCTGCCCCTATCCACGGCCTTCCTGGAGGACCGGCGGCTGGGACTGCGACACCGGGCCGCCCTGGGCGTTACCGAAGAGACGGACGCCGTCGCCGTCGTCGTTTCAGAGGAGCGGGGAAGCATCTCCGTGGCCCACAACGGCCGCATCCTGCGCGACCTGGATCCGGACCGCCTGGAGCGGATCCTGCGGGCCTTTTACCAGAATGTCCTGGAACCCCGCTGGCCCTGGAAGAAGGAATCAAAAGAATCGGCGATTCGCCGATTCTTTTGATCCTTCCGACTCTCCCGATGAGCAACGCGCTACGCTGGTTATGGAGCAACCTGGGGCTGATTCTCCTCTCCCTGTTCCTCTCTACCCTCATCTGGGTCACCGCGGTGGAGCAGGAGAATCCCACCCTGGAGCAGGCCTTTCCGTCGGCCATACCGGTCTCGCTGATCAACACTCCGGCGGACATGATCGCCTATGGCCAGACCGACGCGCGCGTCTCCGTCTTGCTGCGGGCACCCCAGTCGGTCTGGAAGGCCCTGCGGCCCGAGGACATCCGGGCATTTGTCAACCTGAGCGGGCTCAAGCCCGGCACCCACAACCTGCCCGTCCAGGTCCAGGTGAGTCTCGGGCCGGTACGGATCCGCCGGGTGGAGCCGTCCACATTGGTGGTGTATCTGGAACCGGTCGCCCAGGCGGAGGTGCCGGTGCGGGTCCGGCTGGAGGGAAATACGCCGCTGGGCTACGTCGCCCGTCCGCCCGAGAGCGAGACCCTGACGGTCACCGTCAGCGGGCCGGCGTCGCTGGTTGCCCAGGTGGTGGAGGCCCGGGCTGTCGTATCTGTGGAGGGTCGCCGGGCCGACGTGGACGGCGAGTTTGACCTCAGGCCGTACGACGCCCAGGGGAAAGAAGTGCCCTACATCACCCTGACGCCGTCCCGCATCACCGTCCACATCGCGATAGAACAGATGAGCGGGTTCCGCGACGTGGCGGTGACGGCCCGGCTGATCGGTCAGGTGGCGTCCGGTTACCGTATCTCCGGCATCACTGTGGACCCACCCATCGTGACCGTCTACGGCGCGCCGGAGGTCATTTCCCGGATTCCCGGCTATCTGGAGACGGTGCCGCTGGGCCTGGAGAACACCGGAGAGAGTCTGGAGGTCCGCCTGCCCCTGGTCGCGCCGGAGGGAGTGTCGCTTCTGATGAAGGAGCCGCTGGTCGTCGTGCGGGTGACCGTCGTCCCGATAGAGGGGAGCATGACCGTCCGCCGACCGGTGGAGGTTCAGGGGCTGGCCCCAGGCCTGACGGCGACCGTCGCGCCGGAGGAGGTGGAGGTCATTCTGAATGGTCCGTTGCCCGTGCTGGAAAAACTGCGTCCCGAGGACGTGCGGGTGTTGGTGGACCTCTTTGGCCTGACACCGGGCCAGTACTCCCAGAAGCCCCAGGTAGTGGTGACGCCGTCCGGGGTGACCGTCGGCGCAATTCTGCCGGCAACCGTGCAGGTGGAGATCTCCCTGCCGGTCACGCCGACACCGGGAAGATAGAAACCACGAAGGACACGAAGGGCACGAAGTGTTTTAAAATTTCCCTTTGTGTCCTTGGTGCGCCCTTTGTGACCTTTGTGGTAACTATTGACGAGGTGAAAGATGCCCAGGCCAATGGTGGCTCTGGTCGGACGGCCCAATGTGGGCAAGTCCACCCTGTTCAACCGCATCGTGGGCCGCAAACTGGCGGTGGTGGACGACCGCCCGGGGACGACGCGCGATCGTCTCCACGCCACGGCGGAGTGGAACGGGGTGCTCTTCACAGTGGTGGACACGGGCGGGATAGAGGTCTGGCCGGAGCGGGTAGTGGAGGGGCAACGGCCCGCGCCCCAGCCGCTGGCGGAGGACTCCGCGCCGTTCATCCCGCTCATCCGCGCGCAGGCGGAGCAGGCCATCGCCGAGGCGGACGTCGTCGTCTTCCTGACCGACGCCACGACCGGGCCGACGCCCGCCGACCGGGAGGTCGCCGACATTCTCCGCCGTTCCCGGAAGCCGGTCTTCCTGGCCGCCAACAAGGCCGAAAGCCCCCGGGTGCGGGAGGCGGCGGTGGAGTTCTACGAACTGGGGCTGGCGGAAATCCACCCCATCTCGGCCCTGCACGGCTACGGAGTGGCGGACCTGCTGGACCGGGTGGTCCAGGCACTGCCAACGTGGGAGGCCGAACCGGAGGACGATTCGGTCAGGTTGGCCATTGTGGGCCGGCCCAACGTGGGCAAGTCATCGTTGCTGAACCGACTCCTGGGGGAGGAGCGGGCCATCGTCAGCCCGGTGCCGGGGACGACGCGCGACGCCATAGATACCCGCATGGAGTGGGAAGGGACGCCCGTCACGCTGATAGATACAGCGGGCATCCGGCGGCGCGGGCGGGTCCGGCCCGGTGTGGAGCAGTACTCGGTGTTGCGAGCGCTGCGGGCCATCCAGCGCGCCGACGTCTCCCTGCTCCTCATAGACGCCACCGAAGGGGTGACCGCGCAGGATGCCCATGTGGCCCAGTTTATTCTGGAAGAGGGGTGCGGCGTGCTGGTCCTGGTCAACAAATGGGACGCCGTACCCAAAGGGCGGGGGACGCAGCGGGAGTACACGGCCCACGTGCGGGAAGCGCTGAAGTTTCTGGATTACGTCCCCGTCCTGTTCATCTCCGCGCTGACGGGGCAGGGGGTGGAGCGGGTCATCCCGCAGGCGCTGGAGATTCACGCGGCGCGCCATTACCGCATCCCGACGGGGGAACTGAACCGGCTGATTCGGGAGGCGGTGGCCCGACACGCGCCGCCGGGGAGGGCGGGGAAACACCTGAAGATTTACTACGTCACTCAGGCGGAGGTCGCGCCGCCCACGTTTGTCTTCTCCGTCAACGACCCGGAACTGGTGCATTTCTCCTACGAGCGGTATCTGGAGAACCGCATCCGGGAGTTCTACCCGTTCACCGGAGTGCCGCTGCGGCTGGTCTTCCGGCCGCGCGGGAGGAAAGAAAAAGAAAAATAGGACACGGATGAATACGGGTTTTGACGGATGGGCACGGATAGGAACCCGTGAGAATCTGTGCCCTCCGTGTCCCACTGTGGTTGCCCCAATGGGGCATGGGCAAGCCCTACCCCTACAATTCCCGGTAACTGTTTAGCCTCACCCCTCCCCCAGCGGCTTCGCCGCTACCCTCTCCTCAACTTTGGCTTTTTGCCCGTGGCCCCTCTGCATAGGCCCCTGGCTGCCTCCGCAGCCCTAAAAAGAAGATATTTTTCGTTGCGGCGGCTTCGCCGCCGCAACGAAAAATATCTTCTTTTTGCTCTTTTGGCCTCGCCGGAGGCAGGTTTTGGAGATTTTCCCGCTCCTGCTCTGAAAAAGGCCAAACTTCAGGGAGGGGGGATCAAGGGGGGTGAGGGGAAACGAATTACCTCTTCGGCTATTGTCGGAACAATTTGTGAAAGTGCAAAAGCGCCCCTCTCCACCCTGGCAACCCGTGTTCCCAAAAGCCTACCGAAGGAGAGGGCACTTCCCGCGCCCTGCGCAACCTCAGCCAGGCCGTAAACGGCCCGGCCCACCAGGCTCCGACGATTTTGGGACTGTTGACGTCTGGCGATAATATGCTACAATTCACGTAACTACCTCGTATAATATGTTGGGTGCGGTGACAGCCTGCCGCACTTGACAGAATCGGGAATCTCTGGCATCCTGGGGGCTGGCCCAGGGAGGGAAGCGCTTCACTACCTTGTTTCCCTGCCCTTAGAGCCAGGGCAAATTCTCTGAGTAGCGTGCGCCCCTCGTCCCGATGGGTACTTCTCACTCGCCTCTTGTTCACAATCGGCCACCCCCTGGGGCAGCAGACTCAGGGCACATCCGGGTAGCCGAGGAAGTTCTCATTGACCGCGAGGCTGTTGACCTCATCGGGGGCCAGGGATTTCCCCTCCTTGGGCAGATAACCCCTCTCAACCATAGGAGGTGAATGATGACCAACCCCCTGCTGGTGGGCGTTGACGTCCACCGCAAAACCAACACCGTCTGTCTGATGGATTGCCAGGGGCGGGAAGTCGCCCCCCGCTTCACCGTAGATAACAACCGCCCCGGCACCGAGGCCTTCATCCAACGGGTCGCCCAGCAGGTGGTGGCCGGCGACTTTGATGCCATCCACATCGCCGCCGAAGCCACCGGCTGGTATTGGTGGCATTTCTTCCAGACCCTGGACCGGGACCCCTTCTTGAACCAATGGCCGCTGGAACTCTACCCCCTCAACCCCCGCCTGACGGCCAATTTCAAGAAGACCTACGGGGACCTGGACCACTGTGACCCCATTGATGCCTTTGTCATCGCCGACCGGCTTCGCCTGGGGTGGGACCTCCCTTCCCCTTTCCATTACGAGGAGCGCGACTTTCCCCTCCGCCTTCTCACCCGCTATCGCTTCCACCTGGTCCACACCCTGGCCCGGGAGAAGGCCTGTGGAAGACAGTTGGCTTCAAGGGTAACACACCCAACCGTGTGAGTCCTGTAAGTGAAGTCCTTCGTGTCCTTCGTGGTTTCATTTTTACCCGGAGCGTCGGATGGCCAATTCGGGTTCCGCTCTCTCGGAAAGTCCGCCGTTCTTACGGTTGGCTCGCTGGCTGCTGGCCGTTCTGCTGACCCTCTCCGCCGCCGTCCTGATCGGGGCCGCAGTGCTGGCCCTCCAGACTGTCCGCCTGCCCTTCCCCGGCCTCTTCACCGAACCGACGCTGGTCGTGAACAACATCGGCTCCATGGCCTGGAGCGGGTACGCCGCCGGCCTGCACCTCCCAGAGCAACTGATCGCCGTAGATGGCCAGCCTCTGGACCGCCCCACTGCCTTGATGGACGCCCTGCGCGCCCGTCGGATTGGGGAGACGGTCACTTTCACCGCCCGCAACGCGGAGACTGGCGCTGTCCGCCAGGTCAGCGTCCCACTGATACCCTTCCCCCGGCTGGCCCTCTGGGATTTCTTCCTTATCCCCTACGGTCTGAGCCTCTTCTACCTGGCCGCAGGGGGAGTGATGCTTGGATTGCGGGGACGGGAGGAGCCGGGCCAGGTTTTCGCTCTCTTCTGCATTTTCATCGCCCTGGTGACGGGCCTTTTCTTTGACCTGTACACCACCCACCGCCTGTTCCCGCTCTGGGTAGCGGCGGTGCCGCTGGCCGGAAGCGCGGCGATCCACCTGGCTCTGGTCTTCCCTCAACCGCACCCTCTGCTACGACGGTTCCCGGGGCTGCGCCTCCTGGCCTATCTGCCCGGGCTGGCACTGACGGTGGCCGGCTGGCTCACCACGGCGGATATGGCCCACCCCATCACCTACTTCGCTCCCTGGCGGTGGGGACGGGCCTGGGCCGGAATCGGCGGGCTGGTGCTGATCGGCCTGATGGCGTACTACCGTCTCTTCTCCCGCTCCCCCATCGTCCGCGCCCAGACCTACATCGTCCTGCTCGGGACCCTGCTCGCTTTCTTCCCGGTCATCGTCTGGATTCCCTTCGCCTTCCGGCCCGGCTTCCCGTTCCAGCCCAGTCTGCTGCTGCCATCCTTTATCTTCTTTCCCCTCGCCATTGCCTATGCCATTCTCTTCCCCCGGACGCTGAACATTGAGTGGGTGGTCCGCAACGCGGCGATTTATCTTCTCCTGACGCTGGTCGTTGTGGGCATATTTGCCCTGCTCCTGGCGCTGCTGGGCCAGTGGTTCCATCTGACGGTTCTCCCCTTTCAACCCCTGGTCCTGGCCCTGCTGGTGCTGGTGGTGGTCGCAGGAACTCTGCCCCTGCGCGAGCTGCTGACCCGCGGGGTGGATTACCTGCTGGGGCGACGGGTCGCGCCGGAGCGAGCCCTGCGGGAATTCGGGAACCGGGTAGCCACGGCCCGCACGGCCGACGAAGTGGCGGCAACAGCGGCGGAAGTCATCGGGCAGGTGCTGGCTCCTCGTTCCGTCCTCTTCTACCTGGCCGACCCCCGCAGTGGGCTGTATATTCCCCGCATATTCGGCGACCACTCCCCATCCCCACCGCCGTCCTTCTGCTCCGATGGGCCGCTGGCCCGCCGGATGACCGTCGCCAACCGTCCCCTCTACCTCTCAGTGGACGATGTCCTTCCGCCGGACCTGGAAGAGGAGGAGGAACGGCTGGCCGCGCTGGGACCCGCTCTCTTCGTCCCCCTCCCTGGATGGGGATGGCTGACCGTCGGCCCCACCCATCTGGAACGCTTCCGCGCCCGCGATGCCTGGTTCATGGAGACCCTGGCCCCGCAGATTACCGCTGCCCTGGACCGGGTCCGGCTGATTCGGGAGACGGAAAAGTGGGCCTGGCGGCTGGAGGGACTGAACGAGGTAGGGCATCTCCTGGCATCCACGCTGGACCTGAACCGTCTGTTGGACCTGACGGTCCAGAAGGCCGTGGACTTGCTGGAGGCGGAGGCCGGCTCACTGTTGCTGGTGGACGAAGAGAGCGGTGACCTGGTCTTCCAGGTCGCCATCGGGGTTCCCGACCTGACCGGCACCCGGCTGCCCGCCGGGGCAGGCATCGCCGGAAAGGTCGTCCGGGAGAACCGTCCGGTCCGAGTGGACGATGTGCGCCGGGACGAACACTGGTATCCGGGGGTGGACCGCCGGTCCCGGTTTGTCACCCGTTCTCTCCTCTGCGCGCCGCTGACGGCCCGGGGGACCGTCATCGGCGTGCTGGAAGTGCTGAATCGGCGGGATGGCCGTCCCTTTGATAACGAGGACGAGCGGTTGCTGACCGCCTTCGCCGCGCAGGCGGCGGTGGCCATCCAGAACGCCCGCCTCTTCGCTATGACCGACCAGGCGCTGGCGGCGCGGGTGGAAGAACTCTCTATGATGCAGCGGATTGACCGGGAACTGAATGCCACCCTGGACTACAAGCAGACGATGCGGGCGGCCCTGGAATGGGCAATCCAGCGCACCGGCGCCGACGTCGGGCTGATCGCGGTCCTGGCGGAGGAGGACGGTCGGCAGGGCCTGCGGCTCCTGGTCCATCACGGTTACCCCGAAGAACTGGTAGAAACGTATCAGAAGACCCTCTGGCCGCTGGACCGGGGGATTATCGGGCGGGTGGCCCGCAGGAGCCGGCCGGAACTGGTCTCCGACGTCCGCAGCGACCCCGATTATGTGGCCGCCGCCGGGGGAATGGTCGCTCAGATCACCGTCCCCATCTGGCGGGAGGAGCGGATTATCGGGATCATCGTCCTGGAGAGCGCCCGACCCGGTCAGTTTGACCAGGAGACGCTGGATTTTGTCGTCCGTCTGGCCGACCACGCGGCCATCGCGATGGAGAACGCCCGTCTTTTTGCCGCGGTGGAGGCCGCCAACCAGGCCAAGACGGAGTTCATTTCCTTCGTCTCCCACGAACTGAAGCAGCCGATGACGGCCATCAAGGGGTACACCGATCTGCTGGTCAAGGGTCTGGCAGGCGACCTGACCGAGACGCAGCGCTCGTTCCTGGAGGTCATCCGCTCCAACGTGAACCGGATGGACACGATGGTGCAGGAACTGCTGGACGTCTCCCGTATTGAGTCCGGGCGGCTGCGGCTGGAAATCGGGCAGGTGGCGCTGCGGGAGGCGGTAGAGGAAGCCGTGCGGGCCATCCGGCAGGAGATAGAGGCCAAACGGCAGACGCTGGAGGTGGAGATTGCGGAGCCGCTACCCCCGGTCCGGGCCGACCGAAATCGGGTGGTGCAAATTCTGACCAATCTGCTGAGCAACGCGTACAAGTACACTCCGGAGGAAGGCCGCATCCGGGTGACCGTTCAGCCGGATGAGGGAGTTGTAGTCTGTTCTGTCTCCGATACGGGCATCGGTATCACACAGGAGGAGCAGGAGCGGCTGTTCACCAAGTTTTTCCGGTCTCAGCACCCGCTGGTGCGGAGTGTGCCCGGTACGGGCCTGGGGCTGGTCATCACCAAAAGTCTGGTGGAACTTCAGGGAGGGCAAATCTGGGTGGAGAGTGAGCCGGAGAAAGGGAGCACGTTCACCTTCACCCTGCCAGTGGCGGCATGAAACCCACGAAGGACACGAAGGAACACGAAGTCCATCGCCCGGACGTAAATGTCCGGGCTCATCATCCGAAGCCCTTCAGGCTATTTTCAGCCCCCGAAGGGGGCTTTGCCGATTGGGCCCGACGGTTTACCGTCGGGCGAAGAGTGACCGAACAAACCCAGTTGGCATAATACACCCAGTGGGTATCAGAGATTGCTTCGCCGCTCTCGGCGGCTCGCAATGACACGGGTGGGGTGGCTACCTGCCAGGGGGGCCTCCAGGCAAGCGCCATCAGAGACACGGCGAAGGCATACCCCTGTAGCGCAGGCCGCCAGGCCTGCATGCAGGCTGACAGCCTGCGCTACATGACTTGCAAACTGTTCGGATAGGTAAGTTGCGTTTTGCGTCTTTCGTGAATAACGATGATCCAGACAGAGAATCTCACCAAACGATTCAACGATTTCACTGCCGTGAACGGGATCAACCTGACTGTCCGGCCGGGGCGGATTCTGGCCCTACTGGGACCCAACGGCGCCGGGAAGACCACCACGGTGCGTATGCTGGCGGCCATCCTGATGCCCACGGAGGGCCGGGCGGTGATCGCCGGGTACGATACCCGCCAGGATCCCATCGCCGTCCGCCGCCAGGTGGGGCTCCTGACCGAACAGCCGGGCCTCTACCTACGGATGTACGGGGGGGAATACCTGGAGTTTTTCGGCCGACTCTACGGCCTGGACCCGGAGACCTGCCAGCAGCGGGCCCGGGAGTGGCTGGACCGGTTCGTCATGCCAGAGGCGTGGGGCCGGCGCATCGGGGAATACTCCAAAGGGATGCGCCAGAAACTGGCGCTGGTGCGCGCGCTGCTCCACGACCCTCCCGTCCTCCTGCTGGACGAGCCCACCTCAGCGATGGACCCTCACAGCGCCAAACTGGTGCGGGATGCCATTCTCTCCCTGCGGGATGAGCGACGCACCATTCTGGTCTGCACCCACAACCTGACGGAGGCGGAACTGATCGCGGACGAGATCGCCATCATCCGACGGGGGCAGATTGTGGCCCTGGGGACACCGGCGGAGTTGAAGCGGCAGTTGCTGGGACCCCCATTGATGGAACTTCGCCTGGCCGCATCCACCGACGGGGCCCGTCCTCTGGTAGCCCGCTGGGCCCCGGTATTGGAGGAAGGACCGAACTGGATCCGTTACCGGGCCGAGACACCGGAGGCGGTCAACCCGGCCATCCTGCGCTCGTTGGCGGAGGCCGACATCCCGGTGGTGACCCTCAGCGAGGTCCCCCGCAGCCTGGAAGCCGTTTATCTACGGGTGGTGGAAGGATGAGCGAAATGGAGATGAGCCGACTGGAAGTGGTGCCCCGGCCTGTCTGGACCCTCTGGGTGCAGCAGGTCTGGCATCTGATGTGGCGGGAACTGCGGGACTACCTGCGAGACTGGCGCATCCTTTTCCCCATCTTCACCCTCACGCTCCTCTTTCCCTTCCTGATGCGCTTTGTCACGGGCTACCTGGAGGCTTCCTTCTACGAACGCTGGGGGGCAGAAGGGGTGACCTCCCGCCTGCTTCCCCTGATGCTCCTGCTGGTGGGATTTGTCCCCATCTCCATCTCGCTGGTCATCGCGCTGGAGGCCTTCGTGGGGGAGAAGGAGCGCATGAGTCTGGAGCCGCTTCTGGCAACGCCCCTCTCCGACCTGCAACTGTATCTGGGGAAGACGGTCGCCGCGCTCCTCCTCCCGCTGATGGCCGGCACCGTGGGTATTGCCTTCTATCTGCTCATCCTGCCCGTAGAAGCGCGCCCGGATCCGATGACCCTGCTGCAGATCATCCTCCTGACCCTGGGGAAAGCGCTGGTGATGGTCTCCGGCGCGGTCATCATCTCCAGCCAGACCACCAGCGTCCGGGCGGCCAACCTCCTGGCCAGTTTCGTCATCATTCCGATGACCCTGCTCATTCAGCAGGAAAGCCTCACCCTCCTCCAGGGAGGGAAACAGGTCCTCTGGTATATCCTGCTCTTCCTGCTGGTGGCGAACGTGATGTTGGTCCGGATGGGCATCCGGCTCTTCAACCGGGAGGAGTTGCTGGGGCGGGAAATTGACGAACTGAACCTGCGCAACGTCTGGCGGATGTTCCGGCGGCATTTTGTCTGGGAACGGTGGTTCTTCGGGCGGCCGCCGGACCGGTTGCCCCGTTCCCTGCGCTGGATGAGCACCTGGACCGGGCTGTACCTGCGGGAAGTCCCCCGGGTCCTGGTTCGCTCCTACCCGGCTCTCGCTCTGGTACTGGTCTCCCTGGCCGGCGCGGTCTGGGTGGGATGGGAAATGGCGATTCGCTACCGGCTCCCGGCCGAATATATCCCGCTGGACCAGGTGACCGAGGAGACGTTTCGTCAGGCCTCCGCCATCTCCTGGTTGCCCGCTCTTACCCCCTGGGGCATTCTGCAGAACAATATCCGCTCCCTCACCCTGGCCGCGCTGCTGGGGACGTTTTCCTTCGGGTCACTGGCGGCCATCCTGCTGATGGCTCCCATTGTCATCATTGCCTACGCCACCTGCCAGGTCGCCTGGGCGGGATACGACCCGCTGACCTTTGTGTTGACCTTTGTGATGCCCCACGGCGTGCTGGAACTACCCGCCGCCATCATCGCCACTGCGCTGGCGGTGCGCCTGGGCGCGACCTTCATCGCTCCGCCCCGGGGGATGACGGTGGGGGAAGGGTGGATGCAGGCCCTGGCGGACTTTGTGAAGGTCTTCGTGGCGGTGGTGATCCCCCTGCTGGCCCTGGCAGCGGCTGTGGAGTCCTTCCTGACGCCTGCCCTGGTGCTGGCGGTGTACGCCCGCTAAACGGCCCCTATAACGTGCCAGGCACTTCCGAAGTGCCCGGCACGTTCCACCTTTCACCGCGAAATCCCCAGAATCCAGCGCTCATAGAGGTCCCGGTGTTCGCGGCCGGTCACCGCCTTCACCGTCGCCAGAAAGGACTCCGGGGTGGCGATGCCGTAGCGGTGGCGGCGGTAATACGTCCGCAGAATGGCAAAGAAGGCCTCATCTCCCACCCGCCCGCGCAGGGCATGGAAGTAGAGAGCGCCCTTCCGGTACACCACCGGGCTGTAGAGGTCCCGGGGGTAGGCGGCGACTGGCAGTCCGGCGGGCATGTCGTTTCCCTGCCCAGGATGAGGACGAAATCCCGGACCGGTCCGGCCTGACAGGACCAGCGCCCGGCCTCCCGCGCGGCGCAGGTCCCGGAAGCCACCAGCGTCATTGTGGGGGGCGCGGTCACCTCTACCTGATAAAAGGCGACATCGGAGTAGACGGCGTCGCCGTAACCCGGCGCGACCTTCACATTCCAGCCCTCGTGGTCGTAGACGGGGATCAGGGGATAGACCTGGGGCAGGGCCATCACCCCCCGCACGTAGGAGAACTGAGCGTAGTCTATTCCGTCGGTCAGGGGGACGGTAGCGGTGAACGCCAAACTGAGGGTGACGGTCTCCCGCGGGGCCAGGGGCGGGTTCAGGAGCAGGCGCAGGGCCGACCCGCCCAGGCGGACCTCCGGGCTGACCGGTTCCCCGTTCAGGCAGAGGGCGGATACCCTCATCTCGCCGCCGTGGCCGGGGGTGTTGGGAAAGAGGAAAAAATACAGGTCTCGCAGCGGGACCTCTTCCGCGTTGGTGTAGTGGACGACTTGTTCCCCGGCAACCCGCGCGTGGGCAACGTCCACCGTCAACGATATGGCGTACCGGGGGGCCAGGGAGAGGGCGTCCGGAGAGACGGGCGTCTCCATCGGCGCGGCAGTGGGCAGGAGACGGGTAGGGGGATGGGTCGGGGCGGGAGTGGGGGTCGCCAGCGGCAGGCAGGCCATCAGGGTGCCGCATATCCCGACCACTACGAGAAGTCGGCGGATGGGGATAAACGCGGGCAAATTCAGCGCCATCGGGTTTGACACCGAACGGATGTTCGTTTATAATATTTTTGCCACGAATTACACGAGTTTCACAAATTTAAAATAAACAGCAGAAAATTCGTGTAAATTCGTAAAATTCGTGGCAAATTCCGAACAGGAGGAAAGCGGGAATGAACGCGCAGCAGGCAGTCCTGGAGGGCCACCAGCAACGCATTCTGGAATGCATCCGGGAGTTCGTTCATGAACGGGGCTATCCCCCCACGGTCCGGGACCTCGCCCGGGAACTGGGCATCTCCTCTACCTCGGTGGTGGATTACCACCTGAGGCGGCTGGAGCAGGCGGGATGGATAGAACGGGACCCCCGCTCTTCCCGGGGCATCCGCCTGACCGCTGCAGGTGCGCGCGGGCTGGGATTCGGGGAGGTGGTCTCGGTCCCGCTGGTCGGTGTGATTCAGGCGGGTCAACCGATTCCCATCCCTTCCTCTGACTTCTCCCTGATGGGAGTGGATGATACGATTGAGTTGACGCGCGGCATTCTGGGCGACCCCCGCGACCTCTTCGCTCTACGGGTCCAGGGAAATTCTATGATAGACGCCCTGGTCCACGACGGCGATATTGTGATTATGCGCCGTGCCGAAGAGGTGGCCAACGGGGAAATGGCCGCCGTCTGGCTGCGGGATCGGGAGGAGGCAACCCTGAAGCGGGTCTACCGGGAGGGAGGACGGGTGCGCCTTCAGCCGGCCAACCCCACTATGGAGCCCATCTACGTAGATGACCCCCGTCAGGTGCAGATTCAGGGCAAAGTGGTGATGGTCATTCGGCAGGTCCGCTGACCGTTAGGGATTGTCTGAGAGCATGTCTGAAAAATGCTCAGGGTGGAGTCACAGTGCTTGTAGTCAGCCACCAAGCGAAGCGGAGTGGCGTTAAGCGGGTTAAAACGGCACTCCACTTCGTTCCGGGCCTTACTACGAACGAATTTTCAGACATGCTCTGAACCCCCGTTTGTCGCCAGGCACAAAGCGCCAGCGAAGAGCCGTTGGTCATTGGTCATTTCCCAGCGCTTCTTCGATGGGGGGATAGGCGTCTCCCCCTCCATCGGCAGCGGCCGGTGAGGGAGGGCGGCGAATCGGCAGCAGGACGGTGAACGTGCTCCCCTGCCCCGGCGCGGACTCCAGCCAGACCCGTCCCCCATGCGCCTCCACCAGGGACTTGACGATGGAGAGCCCCACCCCCATCCCGCCCGCCGCCATTCGCAGCGGGTCATCCGTATGGTAGAACCGCTCCCACACCCGGGGCTGTTCCTCCACAGGAATGCCGATGCCGGTGTCCTGAACCCAGAGGCGGCAGAACAGGGGAGGTCCCCCGCCCAATTCCGGCACCAATGCCAGCCCGACCGTCACCCGACCACCCGGGTAGGTGAATTTGACCGCGTTGCTGAGCAGGTTGCTCACCACCTGACGGATGCGCAGCGGGTCCACCTCCACCGGGGGCACGTCATCCGCAATCTCCAGGCGCCACTCCAGTTGTCGGGCCTTCATCTGGTGGATGAAGGACTCCAGAATTTCGCCGACCAGCAGGGCCAGGTCCGTGGAGGCGTAATTCAGTTCCAGGTGTCCCCGCTCGCTCTCGGCGACGGCGATGAGGTTATTGGCAATGGCAACCAGCCGGCGGGCGTTGTCGTGGATGATGTGGAGAAAGGTGGTCTGAGTGGGAGTCAGGGATCCCACCATGCCGCTGTAGAGGGCCTCGCTGTAGCCCAAAATGGCCGTCAGGGGCGTCCGGAGTTCGTGGGAGACGTGGGCGATAAACTCCCGCTTGGACTTTTCTGCCCGGACTTCCCGGGTGACGTCCCGCAGCACAGCCACGGTGCCCAAGTGTTCGCCGGACGGGAGCCGGACCGGCGCCGCGCTGACCGCAATCTGTTTCCCCTCCAGTTCAAAGAGGGTCTGGAATGGGGATTGAGGGACCGATACCTCCCCCACCGCCTGCGCTGTAATGGCCTCCAGTGCCTGCTGGACGGAGCGGCCCAGCAGCCGCTCCCGGGGGACTCCCAGAATGTGCTCCGCCGCCGCATTCAGCCGGATCGCGACTCCCTGTTCGTCCGTGACGATGATCCCCTCAGTTGTGCTTTCCAGAATCGCCTCCCGCAGCGAGGCCTCCCGCTCCCGCTCTTGCAGCGCATGCCCCAGGCGTTGAACCTCCTGCTCCAGCCGGCGGTAGAGGTAGACATTTTCAATCGCCGCCCCCATCTGGGCCGCGATGGATTCGCACAGACGGACGTCCCGGCTCTCAAATGGCTCCGGTCGGCGGTCATTCATAACAATCAGGATACCCACTACCCGGTCCCTCTGCACCATCGGCTGCACAATCGTCGTACCCCCCTGCAGACTTTGCAGCAGGTCGTAGAGGGACTGCAGGTCCGGTTGAGGGCGGGCCGGGTGCAGGACCAGATGCCGCCGCCTTCGGATGACGTGGGCCAGAAGGGGATAACGGTCCAGGGGAATGTCCCCATCCTCGGGCAACGCCAGATGTCCGGTCAGCGGGGCGTAGAGGGCCGTCAGGCGCAGGCGCTCCGGCACCTCCTCCGCAGGGAAGTCTGCCGATTCTTCCAGCGGCCGCAGCAGGACGGCCACCCGGTCGGTGTCCAGCGCCTGAGCGATGTGTTCTACCACCTGCTTCAGGATTCGCTCCAGTTCCAGGGACTCACTGAGGGCCCGGCTCACCTCCAGCAGGGAGAGCAACTCGCGCATCTGCTGAAGGGACCGTTCACTCAGGGTCTGCAGTTCCTGCCGGTAGGACCAGAGGTCCTGCAGGGCCGCGCGGTAGACGACGACGGAGATCAGGGGATAGCCCAGGAGGTTGACCAGACGGCCCAGTCCCGCCTGATCCAGCGCCACGAGCCCGTTGCCCAGGGCGATGATCAGAAATGCGATGCCCGGTAAAGGGTACTCCACCCGCCGCCGCTGCAGGATCAGGTACAGGCCACTGAACAGGGCCAGCAGAGTCGCCCAGGCATCCCAGACCGTCTGCTGCCAGAAGGCCGCGTACTCAAAGAAGGGGACGGCATGGACCAGGGGATACCAGAGGGGAAAGAACAGGAAGGTGACACCCAGAATCGCCGTCAACTGAATAAGCAGAAACCACCGTCCTGCCCGTCGTCCGATCAGGGGGGAGATGAATGCCCAACTCATCACGGCCAGACTGGCCACCTCCAGCGCGTAGAGAAGGGGGGCGAGGACGTTGTACCCCTGAGGCCCGAGAACCAGCAGGGGGATGCGCAGGAACAGGATGACAATAAAGGCGACCAGGAACCGCCACTGATCGGGGTTGCGGGTGCGCCGGTATTCCACCAGTGCGATCCCGGCAGCCGCCTCCAGGGCCAGCAGAATTAGCAGGTGGTAGACGAAGGTGCCCGGGCCGGTGCTGAGCAGATTGTAGATCGGTCCCAGAATTCCCATGGGTCAGGTTTGCTCTCCGGAACTCACGGTGCGGGCGGAGAGGTGGGGGTGAAGATGGCGACGACGGTCGGGGTGGGCGTCTCCACTTCGCGCGGCCTCTGGGGTGTGAAGGAAACCACCAGGCCGATGGTCATGCTGATGACCACCAGGATGCTCATTATCCAGAATATCCGTTGGCTGCGGGAAGCAGATGTTCTCTTGCGACGCATATGGCTCACCGACAAGGAAGAATCAAGGCGACCTGTAACTGTTCAACCTTCCTCACCCCTCCCTCGCCGCCTGCGGCGGGCGGCGAAGCCGCTGGGGGAAGGGCAAGGCTGAACAGTTACGTTACAGCGACCTTTCCAGCGCGGTACCGCGCCCTCCAATTATATACTGTTCCGGTGAAGAGACAATTACGCGCGAATGTCAATTGCGTTGCCATGCGCTTCTCCAAATCCCCCGTTTCGTGTACAATATCTCTCCGATGCCGACGCCCATCAATCACCTGATTATGGCCCGGGAGGTCCTGGAGATGGGGGCACTGGCCGCAGCGGCCCGGAGATTGTTGCAGGCCCACTACGGCCCCTTTCTCCTGGGCCACACGGCCCCGGACGTGCAGACGGTCAGCGGGCAGCGGCGCGAGGAGACCCATTTCTACACCCTGCCGCTCCGTAGCACGATCCCCGCTGCCCAGGTCCTCCTGGATGCCTATCCGGCCCTGGCCCGCGCGGAGCGCCTGGAGCCGGCCCACGCCGCCTTTATGTCCGGCTACCTGGCCCACCTGCTGGCCGATGAACTCTGGTGGCGGGAAGTCTTCCACCCCTTCTTCGGTCCAGACGCCGGATGGGATACATGGCAAGAGCGACTGTTTTTGCACAACGTCCTGCGCACATGGCTGGACGAGCAGGACCAGAACCGCTTGGACGGCCGCGAAGCGACCGCTCTGGCCGGGGTGGAGCCCTGGGGATGGCTCCCCTTCATCCGGGATGAGGACTTGCGGGCGTGGCGGGATGACCTGGTGGAGCAACTCCGGCCGGGTCAGCGCATTCGCACTGCCCAGGTCTTCGCTGAGCGGATGGGGGTCTCCGCCGAGATGGTGGAGATGGCCGCGCATTCTCCGGAGCGAATGGCCTGGATTTTCCGGCACGTCCCTCCGGAGCACCTCCAGGCCTACCGGGAGGCGGTCCTGCACCATAGCACCCATCTGATCAACGTCTATCTCCGGGAATTGTAACTATTCAGGCTTCCTTATTCCACCCCCGCCGCCTGCGGCGGCACCCCCTGGAGATACCGCAATGGCTCACAATTCAAAAGAGGCGGGTAATTGCACAGGTCGCAAAACTGGGACACACCCACGTCAACGGCCGAAGAGGGCCCAGGATAGCCCCAGGGCCAGCAGGGTGTTGAAGACGGTCGCGGCCAGGTAGACCAGGAGTGGGCGAAGGCCAATCTTCCGCAGTTCGCCGAAGGAGAGTTGCCAGCCGATGCCGATGAAGGCCAGGGTGAACGCCCAGTGGCGCAGCGCGTTGATGTCTTTGATCTGATCTTTGGTGAACAGCCCCACCGAGGCCAGCACTGATACGGCCAGGAACCCCAAGACGAACTTGGGGAAGCGCTCCCAGATCATCCGCGCGCTGGGGCGCCCCGCGGTGCTCCCTTCTTCCCTCGCCACCCAATAGAAGGCCAGGAGAAAGGCCACCACGCCGATCAGGGCATTCTGGGCCATTTTGACGATGGACGCCACTTTGACCGCCGCCTCGCCGTACATAGCCCCGGCGCCGACCACGGCGGCGGTCGTGTCGATGTTACCGCCGAACCAGGCCCCGGCCCATTCAGGGGACATCCCTGCCGCTGCCGCGATCCAGGGCATCAGCACCATCATCGGCAGCGCGGTGACGATGACCAGCGCGGTCACGTAGGCCAGTTGCTCCCTTCGGGCAAGCACCGCGCCCGCTGCAGCGATGGCCGCCGAGACGCCACAGATAGACACAGCAGCACCCATCAATGCCCGCAATCTCTTTTCCAGATGGAGTTGTCCGCCCAGCCACCAGGTGAAAGCGAAGACGGCGGAGACCAGGACGATGGCCTGAATCACCCCCCGCGCGCCGACGCTGAGAATCTCCTTCAGATTCACAGCGGCCCCCAGCAGGACCAGGCCAGTTTTCAGAAAGAGTTCGGCCCGGAAGGCCTTCCCCAGTCGTTCCTTCACTCCTGTGGCCGACGCGATTCCGCCCGCCGCCAGACCCAGCAGAGCGGCCCAGAGAGGATACTCCAGGGCCTTCGGACTGACGGCAGCCAGGCGGTTGGTCGCCCAGGCCAGCGCGACCAGCAGAACCAGCGACGCGATGAGCCACAAGGCCCGTACCCATTGATCTGAATGACGGGAAGAATCCACAGCAGCCTCCTTTTCGTTCGCCCCTCACCCCATTACCAGGGAACAGGGCCCAGAATCCCCAGGACGACCAGGAGGATCAGCAGTAATCCCACGATGATGGCCCACTCGTCCTCGCCCAGGCGGGAGAAAAGCGGTTTTCGCGTTGGAGATGAGTGCTCTTCCATAAAATCTGACCTCCTGCGGGGTTCCTTATTTGGGATGGATTCCTTACCACAAAAAGGGCACAAAGTGCGCACAAAGGACACAAAGGGATTCAACAATCACCATTATACACCCAAAACCCGGATGGAAAAGCGGCCTTTCCGTCGTCCAGCCATTTGTCTTCCCTCACCTTTCGGCTATAATGGGAAACACCTTGCAAGGCGGAGGAGAGTATGCGAGGCGTTCGCTGTCAGCGATGCGGCCATATGTTTTCCCTCTCCAGGGAGCAGGTCGTGGCGGCCCTGGAGATGCTGAGCGAGAAGGGCGAGACCCACTACGGGGTGGAGTGCCCCCGATGCCGCCATCTGGTGAAGGTGCCCCGGGGCGACCTGGAGCGGATGCGGCCGCGCCCGGTAGAGTCCAGCGCGGAGGCAGAGGCGACACAGACGCCGCCTGCTCCCGCAGAGGCACCGGAATAGGTACGGGATACGGAGCACGCAATACGGGATGACCACCGCTGTCCTTCGTAGAGATGAGCAGGGGCTGGTGCCTTTCCATCCGCTGCGCCATCTGGGGCCGGTGGCGGACCTGATGAACGAGGTGTTCGCCGGGGAGTTAGGGCCATGGACCCACCAGACCCTGCGCCGGATGCAGCGCATCGCCCGCTGGGGCGCGCTGGGGTTTCTGATCTGGGGAATGGGCCTGGACCAGGAATCGCCGGGCTTTGTATGGGTGGAGGACGGGCGGGTGGTGGGTAACATCTCGTTCCGGCGGGCCGCCGCCGCGGGCGGCTGGATGATCGGCAACGTCGCTGTCCATCCCCGGTGGCGAGGGCGCTCCATTGGTCGGGCGCTGGTGGAGGCCGCGCTGGAGGAGATCGCGGCGCGGGGCGGCACGTGGGTGGGGCTGGAGGTCCGGGAAGATAACCCGGCGGCCCGCCGCCTCTACGAAGGGCTGGGCTTTGAGACCGTCGGGACGTCGCTGGAATTGGCCCGCCCGGAGAGCCGGCCCTGGCCCCCGGCCCGGCCGCCGGACCTGCCGCTGCAGCGGGCCCGCGCGGCCGAAAACCACGCCCTCTACCTGCTGGCCCGCGACGGCCTTTCTCGGACCCATCAGGAAGTGCTGGAAATCCGTCCCTCTGCCTACCGGGCCGGCTGGGAGGCCCGCCTCTCCGCCTGGCTGGAGGGCCGCAGCGAAGACTGGTGGGTACTGAAAGACGAAAGGGGCCTGATCGGCGCGCTGCGCCTGACCTCGTACCGTCCGGGGCGCTGGCACGAGGTGGAAGTCCTGGTCCGACCGCCGCGAATGGACGACCTGGGCGGTCCGCTGGTGGCGACGGCGCTGGCCTTCCTGGCCCGCCGTCCCATATGGGAGACGGTCACCATCCTGCCGGGGGCGCGGATGCGGTTGGAGACCTTCTTCGCCGATGCCGGATTCCGCCCGCTTCGCCGTCTGCTCCAGATGCGGCGGATGCTGGGAACTCCGGTACAGATTTACCACGAAGGCACAAAGACACGAAGGGAAATGAACAATTAACAATTAAAAATTAACTTCGTGTCTTCGTGTCCTGGTGGTTTTCCCGAGGGGAGATATGGCCGAAGAACTGGATCGCTGGTTTCCCCGCCCGCTGCAGCAGGAACCCGGACGGCGGCTGGGGATTGTGGTGGGTGGCAGTCTCTCCAAAGGGCTGGAGGTGAAACTGGACCCGCAGACGGTCATTGAGGGGCTGGCCGTGGGGCGCTACGTCGTCGTCCACGGGCGCACCGGACGGCGATTCTTCTCCCTGATCCACGACGTTGCGCTGGACGCCACCAATCCGCTCATAGAGAAGACGCCGCCAGACGTCTCCGACCCGTTCATTGCCCAGGTCATCCGGGGCACGTCCACCTTCGGCCGCATTCACGTCGCGCCGATGCTGGTGCTGGAGCCCGGCGCCGACGAGCCCAAACCGGTCAAGACGGTCCCGGAGCACTTCTCCGAGGTCTACGAGGCGTCGCCGGAGGAGGTGGCGCTCGTCTTCGGACGGGAGGAGCAGCCGGGGTACTTCGTTATCGGGGAGCCGCTGGACATGGCCGGGGTGCCGGTCACCGTCAACCTGGAACGGTTTGTGGAGCGCTCGGCGGGCGTCTTCGGGAAGACGGGCACCGGCAAGACCTTCCTGACCCGTCTCCTGCTGGCGGGCATCATCCAGGCCCGGGTCGCGGTCACCCTGATCTTTGATATGCACAACGAGTACGGCTGGAAGAGCCAGGACGAAGCCCGGCGAGAGGTCAAGGGGTTGCGCCAACTGTTTGAAAAGGGCGAGGTCGCCGTCTTCACCCTGGATGAGGAGTCGTCCCGACGGCGGGGGAGCAAGACCGATGGGGCCGTCTACATCAGTTACGACCAGATTACGCCGGGGGACGTGGATAGCCTCTCCGCCCTGCTGGCCCTCACCGACGTCCAGGTGGGCGCGCTCTACTTCCTGCACCGACGACTGGGAGACCGCTGGCTGGCCCGCCTGCTGGATGAGGAGGACCCGCTGGAGGAACTGCAGGAGGCGCTGGAGAAGGGCACTCTGCACGGCGGGACGCTGGGGGCCATCCAGCGGAAACTGGGCTTCTTCCGTCGGTTCGGGTTTTTGCGGGCGGCGGTACCGGAGGACCCCGTCCAGAGAATCCTGGAGTATCTGGACTGGGGGGTGAACGTCGTCCTGGAGTTCGGGCGGTACGGGAACAGTCTGGAGGCGTACATCCTGGTGGCCAACTACATCACCCGCCGCATCCACGAGCACTACGTCCGCCGCAAGGAGGACGCGCTGGGTGGGCAGGGGGAGGAACCCCGCCCGCTGGTCATCACGGTGGAGGAGGCCCACAAGTTCCTGGACCCCGCCATCGCCCGGCACACCATTTTCGGCACCATCGCTCGGGAGTTGCGCAAGTACAACGTGACCCTGCTCATCGTGGATCAGCGGCCCAGCGGCATAGACCCGGAGGTGATGAGCCAGATTGGGACCCGGGTCACCTGTCTTCTGGACGATGAGGCGGACATCCGGGCGGTCTTCTCCGGCGTGGCGGGGGCGGCGCCGCTGCGGGAGGTCCTGGCCCGACTGGATACCCGCCAGCAGGCGCTGATTATGGGGCACGCGGTGCCCATGCCGGTGGTAGTGCGCACCCGATCCTACGACGTGGCGTTCTACGAATCGGTAGCGCGCCGGGCGACGCCGCCGGAGGAGACCCTGGCCCGGGGTCGGGCCCTGCTGGGCCGGGAGGAAGGGGAGATTTGATCCACGAAGGGCACGAAGAACACAAATTTCCCTGGGCCCTGCGTGCCGGGCGTCAGCCTTCGCTGACGCCGATGGTCGGCGAAGGCCGGCCATCGGCCGAAGGCCCAGGAAGGGTGACTTCAGTCAGCGCCTGAATAGTGTTCTTCGTGGATTGGTTTTGTTGTGGAAATGAACACATTGGACAAATCTCATAGGCTTCAGTCTTGGACATCGGCCTACCGGCTGGCCCTCTGGATATTGCTCCTGGCGCTGATACTGGGGCTGGAAGGCGAAGGGCCGCCGCCGGGCGCGCTGAAGACGGGCGTGGACCGCCTGGTTGCCGACCTTCGCTTCAACTTCTGGAGGTGGGAGGCAGAGGCCCTCTGGGGCAAACTGACCCTCTGGCTGCTACAACCCCAGCGGTATATGACGGAGGCCGACCGCTGCCGTTTTTTGCGGGACTGGGTGGAGCGCGTGTCCCAGGCCCGGCGCCTGGAGGCGAAAATCGCCGATGTCTACACCGACCCGTCGATCCAGGACCCCTTCCAGGCGACGGCGGAAATACGGGCCGAGAGGGACCGACTGCGTCGGGAGATCGCGGTCCGTCAGCCCATCGCGGAGGCCATCATAGAAGAGCAGGTGGGCGTCGTGCTGGCCCGGGACGCCTCCAGCATCCTGGGCCAACCCGCCCCTCCGGTCGGCATCCACATCACCCCACTCCCTCAGGTCCTCATCCTCTCCCTCCGGGAACGGATCGTCGCTATCCATCAGACGGAACTGGTGCCGGGGCTGACCGCCGACCGCGCCGACGCGCTGGAGAGGCGGATAGACCAGGCCTTCAACGTCTCCTCGCTGGTGACACCCATCGGGGGGATGTCGGCCTGGCCCGCCATGGTGCTGGAGTATCCCAGCCTGGAGTGGTGGATGGAAGTCACCGCTCACGAGTGGACCCATCACTACTTGTACTTCTTTCCTCTGGGCTGGGAGTACGAGAAGAATTGGGAGGCGCGCGTGATCAACGAGACCGTCGCCACGCTGGTGGGGTGGGAAATCGCCCGCCGGACCCTGGCCCAGTATTACCCGGACCTGGCGCCGACGAAGGAGCCCTGGGCCGAGGAGGAAGAATCTCCCACTCCACCTCCTCCCCCCTCTGAGCCTGAGGCCTTTGACTTTAATCGGGAAATGCACGAAACGCGCGTCCGGGTGGACGCTATGTTGCTTCAGGGACGGATAGAAGAGGCAGAGAAATATATGGAGCGCCGCCGTCAGTTCTTCTGGGGGCACGGATACCGCATCCGCAAACTGAACCAGGCCTACTTTGCCCTCTACGGCTCCTACGCGGCCGCGCCGGTGGGCGCGGCAGGGAAGGACCCCGTCGGCCCGGCTGTGCGGCGGGTCTGGAGACTGGTGGAGCGCGACCCCCGCCGTTTCCTGCAGCAGGTGCGCGGCGTCACCTCGCTGGACGAACTGCTGCAATCGCTTGGGAAGTGATATGATATAAAAAGTAGTGTTTAGCGGCGTAGAACCCTTCTTGGTAGGACCACATTAAATCGTGGTCACCCTCCCGCCTTGTGGGGCACAGCGGGAGGCACCTTGTACATCAGTAATTCCAACACGGTCCAGCGGTGATCGGTGGGACCGGCCGCCATTGCCGGCGTTCGCTCTACCCAACGGCGAACAGGCCGGTGCCTGTAAACGATATACAGGGGCTGCCGGAGCGCATCGTGGTAGGTACAAAAGTTGTAGACGGCCCCGACCAGATAGAGAGCCCATTCCACCCGCTCCGTCTTTCGGGCCAGGTGGCGGGTTCGCCGTACCCGCAGGGCTAACCGGGAGCGGAAGGTCGCGATCAGCCGCTCAATAAAGGCGGTGTTCAACACGCCGCCGTTTTGAGTGGCGCGTAGCAATTGCGCAACGATGGCTGCGCTCCCTTGCACGACTCTCCGCTCCACACCCACAACTCTCCGCTGGGCATACTGCTTGATAACCTGTCCCAGGTGAACATCGGGCCACGGCACCAGGCGAGGGCGGCCGGGCTTTCCGGTATGCACTGGGGTGCGAAACACCTGCCGACAGGTGGAGATGTAAGCGGACAGCCCGTCAAAGCACAACAGCAGCGAGCGACACCGGGCCGCCGCAGCCTTCACCTTATCCACCAGACGAAGGATGAGCGCCTTATCCCGATGGAGGCTCACGGCGGCGCCCAACCATAGACGAGTAGGCACGGCAATGGCCATTGCAATCCACAGGACGGCGCCCTGAATCTTGTGACGAAGTTCATCCGTCTGGACCTGCCCCAGGGCCAGTTGGCCTTTTTGGATTTTCTCTTCATGAACTTGCTGGCAGTGTTGCCCGCTGGCGCGCCACAAGTCCTCCACCGTACGAGGGTCTACTTCAAACGTAGCCACAATGGCCTGGGGAGGACAACCATTGGACAGCAAGCTGATGATCCAGGCGATCAATTGATGGTCCAGGTGACGCCGGTACAGCGGTGTTCCATAAGTCGCAGCGAACGTTTTTCCGCAAGTTCGGCAAATGAATCGCTTCTCCTTGCGGCTATGGATGCCGATATTATCGGAGCCTGCCTTTCCATAGTCGGGGCAATCGGGGTTGGGGCAATACTGAACAGAGATGTCTATGATGTCCATCATCCACCTCGCCATTCTTGGATATACGTTGGGCTATAGAATACCATCCTTCGCTCCCAATGTCCAGTTTTGAGCCTCAACCACGATTGAGTGTATACCTACCGTTTGCAGAGACTGAACACGAATCATCATCAAAGACGAGCCGAACTTCAGCGAAGAAATCAGCGGTTGCAAGAAATTCTGAACAACTGCTTTCCTCCCTGACCGTGCCGACCGGGCTCGGCTCGCTTTGCTCGCTTCGCGCGGTGGCCGATCTTTGCCGTTCGCGCGGCCCGAGGGACTGAATTCCGGGTCCAGAAACAATGGGAGGCGGGCGGCTTCGCCGGCCGCGC
>Ga0308395_1000584_pt1 | contig 28132 bp, 25 predicted proteins | sample Hotspr20SampleP4_FD_202097 | JGI IMG/M metagenome (GOLD analysis project Ga0308395, IMG submission 202097) | Hot spring phototrophic mat microbial communities from Mushroom Spring, Yellowstone National Park, Wyoming, United States - 20050930_P4 ...
TGAAGACCGACAACTGGACTGGATCTGCCACTTGGCAAAGCAAGGTGTTAAGCCAGCGGTCATCAAGCAAGCGCTTTCCCCGGCCTTCTCACTCTCCAATTGTTAAAAGTGCAAAACTACTGATTTTGTATTGGGTGTAATTTATTCAAAGACAGATGGCTTGATTGACGAACGTCGAAGATATAACCTTGATGAACTTGAACGCATAACGTCTGTAATCAGAGACTTTCAATTCTTTGCTCAGGAAAAATACCGCATTGCGTCCGACCGTCCAGGGAGTGGAAATACAAAGAATATTGGCTCAATTACAGAGACCGCTAAACTTGTTAGCGGATCTGGTCCATTTGCATCATTAGGGGAAGATATTTTCAATGATTACTGGATGTATTATTTGACCAAAGATATGGCAAGAGCAGCGCAACTCAACCGGCCACCTTATGTTAATTTACGCAGTTATCTAAAATACAAAGGATTAGCAAAGTGATCATTCAAGGCCTACCGCGGACTGTAAAGCAAGTGATTGTACCCCCAATAAAATGTCAGGGGATTAAAACTAAACTTGTCAAATTCATTATGAGTAATATTTCATGGAATGGAAATGGCCGATGGATCGAGCCGTTTTTGGGATCAGGTGTAGTTTTGTTCAATGTTCAGCCGGAGCGTGCTTTGGTCAATGACATCAATCCTCATATTATCAGATTGTACCAAATGATCTACAATGGAAGTTTATCTCCTGAAGAAGTAAGGGCATATCTGACAGCAGAAGGTAAAAAACTGTTATCGAATGGGGAAGATCATTATTATCTTGTTAGAGAGCGCTTCAACAAAACTGGAAATCCTTTAGATTTTATTTTTCTCAACAGATCGTGTTTTAATGGAATTATGCGTTTTAACAGCAAAGGTGAATTCAATGTTCCGTTTTGCCGCAAACCAGACCGCTTTCGTCAGGCATACGTAACCAAGATAGTTAATCAAATTTACCAAATTCGGAAAATAATGCAGGGAAAGGATTGGGAATTCCGCGTTGGAGATTGGCGAGAATGTCTAGATGCTGTAAAAGCAGACGATTTTGTCTATCTTGATCCCCCATATATAGGCAGACATACTGATTACTATCAACAATGGTCAGAAGATGATGCAGCAGAACTTGCGAAGATAGCCCAAAAATTACCTTGTGGTTTCGCATTATCTATGTGGAAGGAAAATAAGTATCGGTTAAATGATCATATTAGGCGTTACTGGAATGGTCTGGTGGAAAGAACTTTTACACATTTTTATCATGTTGGCTCAACTGAAAATTTCAGAAATGCGATGGAAGAAGCCTTGTTGATAAAAGACGGTTACGAAACACCGCTCATTGAAAGCGCAATGTCCCATAAACCCGTCCAACTCGCACTTGCTTTGCATGATCATGTAATTTAAAACGCGCTTGCATCTGACTCTGCCCATCCCGCCGGGTGAAATGCAATCGTTACGCGGCGCACGCCGACTCTTGATCTATCTGGACGCAGGAGAAAGAAGTGTTTCAGAAGTATCTATTGCATGAAAAATTGCCGGTTCGTTTCGGCTCACTCCTTGGGATTGTATTGATAGCCTTTTTTGCCGCCTGGTTCGTGGGCTATTATTTCCTCCCCGAGGGAGCTTTGCGAGGACGTAATGTTGCTCAAGCGTTATCAGGAAGCAGCCTGGCGGGAGGCAGTGTCTGGTTGGAATGGCTGCGAATTCTAGCCATCAATCATGGAGCGATGTTCTTACTGGTTATTGCGCCAAACCTGATTCGCTCTCCTCATAATTACCCGCTTGGGTATAGTACTGTCGCTATACTTGCTGTGGTTTTTGGTATGATGATAGGGACCAATTCGTTTACCCTATCATTAGGAAGCAAGCAGCCGCCATCGTTGATGGTATTGGGTAGTTCCGGGCTTTATGAAATAATTGCATATGTTCTTTCAGCTGCCGCCACCACATCGCTTTCGAGCTACCGTCTAATTGGTCAGTGGCCGCGACAAACGATTGAGAGAATTGCACATGATCAGCGTAACCCCGTAAACCGAGAGCGCAATATCGGTGTATTGCTGGCCGTCATAATACTGGTAGTTGCTTGTGGATGGGAAGCGTATCGTATTTCTCTGGCTGTTTCTTCGTGAAGCCAGAATTATGCCCAATACGTGCCTGCGCCTGATGCCGCCAGGCAGCGCCAGTGAAGTGTAATCCAGTAGGCGCGAGAGGGAAAAGGACTGACCTGCCTGGATTGGATTTGGCCGGCGTGAATTGATCGGGCATAGATTGCTCGCATGCAGAACAGGAAGATGCAAAGTTTTTCACTTGCCCGGAATGAGCAGGCGAGCGATCCGGTTGGAATGAGTTTACCGCCAGGATGCCGGGCTGTTTGTTTTTTAACCTTGACAATATTAAGTAATTGCATAAAATCGTTTCTATATTTATCAAATTGTTTTGATTGAAAACAAAGGAAGACCTCATGGACAACTCGATTCTCACCGAAGAACTGCTGACCTTCTTCAAGGCCCTGGCAGACGCCCAGCGCTTGAAGATTGTCGGTCTGCTGGCGCAGGAGGCTCACACGGTGGAGCAGCTGGCGGCCCTCCTGAACATTAGCCCCTCCACCACCTCGCATCACCTTTCCAAACTGGCGAAAGCCGGGCTGGTAGAAGCGCGCACCGATGGGCATTATTACCTCTACTCCCTCAAAACCGATACGCTGGAAGCCATGGCGCAGCGGTTATTGAAAAGCGAAGATCTGCCGCGCCTTTCGGCGGATGTGGAAAGCGAGGCCTACGAACGCAAGATCATCCAAAACTTTACCGATGCCAGCGGGCGGATCAAGTCCCTGCCCGCGCAGGAGAAAAAGTTTCAGGTGTTGCTGCGTTATGTTGCCAAAGCCTTTCAGCCCGGGCGGCGTTACACCGAAAAGGAAGTCAACGAAATTCTGGCTCGGTATTATGATGACACTGCTTCGCTGCGGCGCGGTTTGATCGAAACCCGCCTGATGGCGCGCGAAAGCAGCGGCAGGGAATACTGGCTGGTGGAAGAAACTGCCGAATGACCGCTGCATCTGCACCAGCCCGGCGCTGGATTGTCATTCTCAAAGTGTTGTTTGCCGTTGCCGTATGGGGCGGCTCGTTCATCGCCACCAAAATTGCCCTGCGGGATGTCGCTCCGGTCACCATCGTCTGGACTCGTTTTGGCATTGGCGTGCTGATTCTGGGGCTGGCGGTGGCTCGGCGGGGCGGTTATCGGCGGCCGGGTCTGCGCGACCTGGCCTACTTTGCTCTGCTGGGCGGCCTGGGAATCACTTTTCACCAGTGGCTGCAGTCCACCGGCCTGATCACCGCTCAGGCAACCACAACCGCCTGGATTGTGGCCAGCACACCGGTATTCATGGCGCTGCTGGGCTGGCTGTTTTTGCACGAAGCCCTGGGAGCCGTTAGGGTTGGTGGTATTCTGCTGGCGGCGGCGGGGGTGCTGCTGGTGGTTTCGCGCGGTGACCTGCGCGCGCTTTCGCTGGGTCAGTTTGGGACGCCCGGTGATATGCTGATTCTGATCAGCGCGCCGAATTGGGCCGTTTTTTCGGCTCTCTCGCGGGACGGCCTGCGCCGTTACCCGGCTGCCCTGATGATGTTCTTTGTGATGGGGTTTGGATGGCTGTTTTCTTCCATTTTCTTCTTCAACGGCCCCGGCCTGGCTGATCTCGGCCGTTTGACCGTTGAAGGCTGGACGGCGGTGCTGTTTTTGGGAATTGCCTGCTCCGGTCTGGCGTATATCTTCTGGTACGACGCCTTACAGGCCATGCCCTCGGCCCAGGTAGGCGTGTTCCTGTACCTTGAGCCGCTGGTTACCGTGGCGGTAGCCGGCGCCGTATTGGGCGAAGCGCTCACCGCGGCCACGCTGGCGGGCGGCATGATTATTCTGCTGGGCGTGTGGCTGGTCAATCGGCAGATGAATGGGCCGGCGCGTAAAGGGTGATTTCATCGCCATGGTCGAGCGCCAGTGAACCCCGCGGGGCGCGCAGCAACTGGACTGCCACCCAAATATCCCCCACTGCGCCGGAAAAATTCATCACCGCCGCCAGAATCACATAGGTCAGGGTGGAGAGCGGCAGCACGGCAATCAGCCCAACCGCCAGCAGACTGAGGATGAGCAGGGGGGCAATTCCAATCCAGAAGTAAATTTCGGCGGGGATATACCAGCCCGGCGCGGCGGCGTAGGCATAGGTACCGCGGAAGGCGAAATGCGGCCTGACGCCCGCCAGCAGCCAGAATCCCAGCCCGTGGACGGCCTCGTGTAGAATCAGGGTCAAGACCAGCGTCAGCATGAGCAGCAAAAAGGTCAGCAGGCTTTGCAGTCCCTCAAACCGAAATACAAACACCTGACCTTCAGCCTCCGGGCGCAGGAAGGAGGCGACGGCAATAAAAAACCATGCCGAAGCCAGCACCAGTCCCAGCCCGGCCAGGTTCAGCATCAGCAGGGTGCTGCGCGATTTCAGGGTAAAACGATCCCGCTCGACATAACCGGCTGGTAAGGTTTGAGTGGCAGAACGCATGCTCTAAAACCTGTTTGTTGGTATAAATTGCGGATGCGTATTTTGTGGTCTTCTACGATCCATAAGAGGCAAATTTTCGTCCAGCTTGAATTTCAAGTTTCCCCCGTGGAGCTCATTCAGTGGAAATGACCCGCTCAGAGGCCAGTTCCGCAGCATAGGCGATTGCCGCAGAGATATCCTCGCGCTTTAAGCTTGGGTAACTTTGTAAGATCTCCTCAGCACTCAAGCCGGCTGCAAGATTATCCAAAATCACGGAAACCATGATCCGTGTGCCTTTAATGATCGCCTTTCCATGGCAAATTTGGGGATCGGAGGTTATGTAATCACGCCAGTTCATTCTTCACCGCCTGTTTTCATACTCTTAATCTATCAAACGTCTGTTCGGAATAAATCATTTTTACATCAATTTTCGATTTTTCGTCCCCCTCCCGCCTCCCCCAAAATCGCCCTTGCGATTTTGGGGGAGGTGCAGGTGGGGATGATTGGCATTGCATCCAGGTTTTGCACGAAAGCCGTATTCAGGTCATTTTACCACGATTGAGGGGTATAGGTCGGCCAGGGGGTGGGAGTTGCATCCTCCCCCTGCAGGGCAGGCGGGGCGGCGGGTGTACCCGTCTGGACGGGGATCAGCACCGCCGGAAGGGTCGGGGAAGGCATCTGCCCGCCGGTGGGCAGCAGGACGGGCGGAGAGGACACCACGGGTTGTGTCAGGGCTGGTGTGGGGGTTGGCAAAGGTTCGCTCTGCTTGAGCAGCCACAATGCGCCGCCGCCCAGCAGCCCGCCCAGCAAGGCCACCATCAACAGCGCGATGCAGCCCCACAGCCACCAGCGCCGGCCGATCTTTGGGCGGGGCTGCGGTAAACTGCCAGGCGGTACTTCGACGACCAGCAGGGTGATATTATCATGTCCGCCGCGCTGATTGGCGAGTTCAATCAGGCTTTCGGCGGCCTGGTGGGCCGGCTGACTCTCCAACCGGCTGAGAATTTCTTCGTCACTGACCAGATCGGTCAGGCCATCTGAGCACAGCAGAAGCCGGTCGCCTTCCCGCAGATGCAGCCCCTGATTATTTCTGGCCTGCTCGTCGCTTTCTCCGTCATTCAGGCGCAGGCGAAGGTCAACCTGAGGCGGGGTGGGCGAGCCGAGAAAGCGGCGGATGACATGGCTGTTGGGGTGATGCTGTGCCTGTTCGGGCGAAATCAGGCCGCGCTCCAGCGCTTCCTGAATCCAGGTATGGTCGGTGGTCAACTGGTGAATGCTGCCCTTGCGCAGCAGGTAAATGCGCGAATCGCCCACACTGGCGGTAAATAACCGATCACCAAGGATGTATGCGCACACACAGGTTGCCCCCATGCCGTTTTTTTCACGGCTGGCCTGGGCATGGTCGTAAATTGTGCTGCTGGCAGCGATGATTGCCTCTTCCAGCAGCGTGGTTGGGGGGAGTTTATCGCCGTTTTCCAGCACATAGGCTGAAATCAGGTTGACCGTCATTTCAGCGGCTACCTCACCGGCGCGGTGCCCTCCGATTCCATCGGCCAGCACCGCCAGCAAAGCCGGCGGGTTGCTGCTTTGGCTGCTGCGCAAGGCAACCACTGCATAACGGTCTTCATTATTCTTCCCGCGCATGCCGGGATCGGTCAGGGCGACAACCGGTAAATGGGCTTGCTGGCTGCGAATCATCCCTCTTCCTGATAGTGTCGGATGAGCGGCTCGGGCTGGGAGGTGGGTTTTGCGGTTTCAAAGCGCAGGGTGACAAAACCCACATGAATCAGGTCGCCATGCTGCAGGCGGGTACCCTCCGCCGCTACCGGCACATAATTGACCCACGTACCTGCCAGCGAACCGTGATCATAAATCCAGTACTCACCGCTTTCGTTCAGTACAATGCGCGCGTGAACGGGGGAAACACTCACGGAGGAGATACAAATTTGCGAGCGCAAGGGGTCGCTTCCCAGCAGATTATCTCTTCGTTTCAAGGGGAGCAGGTGGTTGGCCGGCAGCCTGCTGCCGCTTTCCGGGCTGCCCATCCCATCTTCACTGACCTGCAACAACCACGCCGGTGCAGAGGAGACCGGGATGGAGGCGGGGCGCGCCGAAGTCAGGCGGCGCGCCATAGAGGTGGGGTTAATCGTTCCACGTCGTTTCTGGTTGGGAGGTGGCAGCGGTTGCGTGAGCGGATCGCGGTTGCGCCGGCGCTGGTTGGGTAATTGCTGGCGGTTCTTTCTGCCGGCGAACAAAAGCATGCCCGCCAGCAGTAAACCACACAGCACAATTGCGCCCAGCACCAGCGGACGGTTGCCGCTCAGCGCGGCCTGCCATGCGTTGGGCGGGCGGCTTTCCACACTCACCCGCACCGGCATGCGGATGCTGCGCCCGGTCAACCCCAGCGCGTCTTCTACCTCAACCTGCATTTCCACCTGCTGCTCGCTTTCGATCTCCCGCAGCGACCATGTAAAACTGTCGAACGGGGGACGGGTGTTTTCCTGCACCACTTCACCGTTGACCAACAAACGGCTGGCGCGGATGGCGCGCGGATAGCCGTCCGGAAACTCGATAATCACCCGGTAAGTGAGTGCATCGGGTTCAAGGTCACTGGTGCGGCTGTTGGGTGGGAAAAAGCGGCGCTCAACCTGGGTTTGGGGTGAGAGGAAAATCGGATTGGGCGGCTGAATGTTGAGAAACACCGGCTGGTTGGAAGAACGCCATTCTTCATCACCCTGCCGGATGGCGAGCGCAAGGGTGTGCGTTGCGCTGCTGTTCAGGTGCGATTCATACTCCAACCGGTACTGATACCGTCGTGATTTCAGGTAGCCTTCGATTTCCGGCAGGCTTTCACTGCCGGTGAAAATGGACAGTTCTCCGCCGCTTTGGCCGGCCAGGTCACTCAGGGCGTCGAAAACTGCCGGATTGGCGGCAATGGACTGGGCTGAAGTGGTCAGCCAGATGTAAATTGGGACGTTCAACCGCCCGGCACGGTCGGTCAGGTTCTGAATGCCTTCCAGGCTTGATGCGGGCAGTAGCGGAGTGACCAGCAATACCACGCTGCGCGGTTTGCCGTTTCCGCTGATGTCGGTCACAAGGTCAAGGGCGCGGGCGGCGGCGGTTAAGCCGGGCTGTTCGTTGAGCAGGTTGACCTCAGCAAGGCTGTCGAGAGTGGTCAGCCACTCCTGCTGGTCTGTTGAGCGAATCAGCTGCAAACCGCTGTTGGTGGCGATACTCAGCCGCTCCGTGCCGGATGTTTCGTTTCCCATCCATTGCTGCAGGCGCTGTAAAACCGCTTCGTAACGGCGCACCCCGGCGTAGCGGGTATTCAATTCCGGCCCAAAGTTGATTGCCACAATGACATCCAGCCCCGGCTGTAATAATTCCAGCTGTTCCACCGGCTGCCTGTGTTGCTCATCGTTCAGTCCGTTGCCCTCAATGACCTGAATATCCTCCGGCTTTAAATCGGTCAGGAAATTGCCCTGGACATCGTAGGCTTCAAAAGTGATTTGCACGCGCGGGAATAATTCGGTGCCGATGGCAACAATTTCCACCCTGCCTTGCGGCAAATTTTGCGCCCGGGCAGGTGGTATTCCACCCATTGCCCCCAGCAGAATTGGTATGAAAAATAAAATCAGGCAGCGCTGCCGGAAAGTCATATTCTTTGTACCCCCAATTTTACCCCAAATGACCTGTTCCTTACTTGACGCTCAGGCAACGGCTGGATGACGCTTGGGCTTATTCTGCGGCGTAAATGCGCACCGGCGGCATTTCCCATACCAGCCGGTATGAACGGCCTTCCAGCTGCACGCTCTCTCCACCGGGTAAAGGCTGGCTGGCAAAGATGGCACACGGCTCAAAAGGCTGGCGCGGCAGGGCTGCCGAACGGTTGCGCACACCGACATGTTCGATGCGGAACTGCCCCACCCGTGCGGCGCGGTACAACTCCCACAGCGGATATTCCCATTCTTCATCCGGCAAATACAAACCGACCTGCGTGCAGTGCCGTTCGTCAATCAGATAATTCACCCCCTCGATGTACGGCACAACCAGATTCTTGCGGATGATCATTACCTCGCGGCGCGGCAGGTTGAAGATGTTCCAGTCCTGAACAAGGGGTTTGCTCTGGTTGAAGTAAAATACCGGCAGCGTAGCCGCCAGCAAGAACAGCCCCGCCACACGGCTCCAGCGCGCCGAAATCACCTGCGGCAGCAAACCAACCACGCCAGCCGAAAGCACCAGCAAGGGCAGATGCAGGCGGGCATGCCACAACTGCCAGCGCAAAAAACCGCAAAATAGTAGGAAACCCGCCAGCAGCGATCCGGTTAAAATCCACGCCTCGCCGTTCTCCAAACGCCGGCGGCGGAAAGCCAGCCCAACCAGTGTAAAAAGGAATGCCAGCAGGTGCAGGGGAGCGCCGGTAAAATCCTCGTTGACCACAAAGCGAGTTAAGGCAAAGCGGTGATCCTGCCAGGTGGTTTGCGGGTCGTTGACGTCCAACTTCAGCCATTCGTGCAGGCCGCCGACTGCCCCTTCCACTACCTCATTAACAGGAGAAACCGAAATCAGATGCAGGGCAAGGTTGCGGCTGAGATTGGAAACCAGCACGCCTGCCCCAAAATGCTCGTTGCGGTACAGGCGGGTTTCTTCAGCCGGTCCCAGCGGGCTGCCAAAGGCAGCCAGATTAAGGGCATAATGCGGCAGGTTGAGCAGCAATGCCAGCCCGGCAATCAGGATGAGCGGGCGCAAAGCCCCCAGCCGGCTGCTCTGCCAGCGGCGCACCGCGTAAACCAGCAGGATTGGAAAAGCGAACAGATAGGCGGTGGATTTGGTCAACACTGCCAGCCCAAGGCACAGGCCCAGGCCGACCTGAGCAGCCCGGTTCGGAGCGCGCAAGTCCTGCAGGGCAAATACGGCAAGGCACACCAGCCAGAAGGCCACGGTAAGGTCATTCTGAGTGCTGGTCATTTGCAGCACGGTCATCGGTAAGGTGCCGGCAAACACCGCCGCCAACACCTGACCACTGACCCCTGCTCCCAGCTGGCGCGCCAGCAGTGAAACTCCCAGCAGGGTACCAACCCCGCTGAACCACTGCACCAGATTCAAAAAGCGGTCTGCACCGCTCAGTGCGTAGAGGTTGGCATGGACGTATTCCGTCCACGGGTTGAGGTACAGCTGGCGCAGGATGTGGGTGGGGTAAAACGCCAGCGATTGGTTTTGCAGCCAGTGCATCACCCGGCTGAGGTGATAGACCATCGAGTCCCAGTTATTCGGCGCAGCCACCAGCGCAATCACCAGTGTACCCAGCGCAATCAGGCTCAGGCCGCCCAGCAAAAGCCCATCCCCGACCGGCAGCGAGCGCAACCGGCTGCGCAGATCGAAAAGCGGCTGGCGGCGTGGGGAAGCGCGCAGAAGGTACAGCCCCGCCAGAAGAATCAACCCCCAGCCGGCTGCCAGCGGCAGGCGCGCCAGCAAGCCGACCGAGCCGCTCAGTTCGGTGAGGGCGGTCAGCAGCGCACCCCATACCGCCCAGCCCAGCAGCAGGTTCAGGCGGAAATCGTCCGGAAAAATGGCTCGCCGCCAGCAAATCAGCACGATGACCGCCCAGCTTAACGCCGGTAAAAGAATCAGCATGACAGGCCCCGTTGAAAAAAGTCAATCCTACCGTAAGCGATTATAACCCACCTGACAGGTATGGTTTCATGGCTTTCCCAAAGTCGCCAATGGTCAATCCACAGGCTGTCAACGTCAATAAAAAAACAACCCGCCGCTCACCCCAACCCCCCGTAGCCCCCCTTCCCCGCAGCGCCGCCCTGACTGGTCAATGCGTTGCTCTCCGGGGAAGGGGGGCGAGAGCATGACCCGTGCCGGGCTGCGTCCGCGTCAAGTTCGACATGGTTGCTCTGCGGGCAGGAGGGGTTGATTGGGCTGGTTATTGTCCATTGCGAACTGGTAGGGCAAAAATGCCTTATCAAGGATGGGAACAGAAACGATCCTTTACCCAACCGATTGACGGCAAGAGAAGGATGGGTGAAATGGAAACAAAATGACAGGCTTGTCAGGGAACTTTGAGAAAGCCAGGGGCACGGGGTTTACAAGCCTGTTTTATCCCTGCCGGCGCAACTTTTCCTCATCCACTGCGTATAAATTACGGAAAGGAGAATGCAAATGTTCAAGTTTTTGTTTGACTTGATTGGTGGGATCATCGGTCTGGTTGTCGGGCTGATTGGCGGCATTTTTGGATTGGTGGTAGGCATCCTGGGCACTGTGGTGGGCCTGACGGTTGGTGTGGTGGTGCTGGCGATTGTGCTGGTATTGGGTCTTCTGGCCTTACCCATCCTGCTCTTGATCTGGATTTTCTGACCGGCATGGTATAATTTCATGCATGAGTGACGAGAATTCCCCAACTTCAATTGAATCATTACCAGCGGAAGCGGAAGCACAGACCCAGGCGGTTTCTAAACGCCCCGGTTACTCGCTTCCGCTGGTGGTTGTGATTGCCGTTTTGTTTTTTGGTGTCGGCATCCTCAGCGGTTACCTGATCTGGGGTCAGTCGCTGGCGCAAACCAATCAGGCGCTCAATGATGCCCTTTCACGTGCCGAGGCTGCCGAAGCGGTACTGCAGGAAATCGGCATGGATGTTCCCGGTCAGCCGCGCCCCACCCGTGACCCAAACGAACCCATCGAGGTGGTGCGTTACCCGGTTACCGAGCAGGATAACCCCGCCTTCGGTCCGGCGGATGCGCCAATTACGATCATCGAATTCAGCGATTATGAATGCCCCTTCTGTACCCGCTGGCATGTGGAAGTGTGGCCCAAACTGCAAGAAGCCTACGGTGATAAAATCCGGCTGGTTTACCGCGACTTTCCGCTGTACAGCCTTCACCCCAACGCTGCTGCGGCTGCCGAAGCTGCCAACTGCGCCCGGGAACAGGATCGCTTTTGGGAGTACCATGATCTGCTGTTCGCTGCCGAGCAGGGGTTGAGCCGTGAGGCTTACGAAGCCTATGCCCGCCAGCTGAACCTGGACATGGATCAATTTACCACCTGTCTCGACGAAAAACGCTATGAAAGCGAAGTTACAGCGGATTTTGAATATGCCCGCCAGTTGGGGATTCAATCCACACCGACCTTTTTCATCAACGGGGTTGCATTGATTGGCGCACAGCCGTTTGAAGTATTTCAGGAAGTGATTGAACTGGAACTGGCTGGCAAGCTGACCAAATAATTCCGGCCGGGCGGAGAAGACGATGAAAAAATTTATCGCCGTGGCAGGGAATATTGGGGTGGGTAAATCTACGCTGGTTGAGTTGCTTTGCCAGCGGCTGGGGTGGCAGCCGTTTTACGAGCCGGTCACCGAAAACCCCTACCTTGCCGATTTTTACCGCGACATGCACGCCTGGAGTTTTCACTCGCAGGTCTTCTTTCTCACCCATCGGCTGCGAATCCACCAGCAAATTTTGCGCCATCAGGGTTCGGTCATTCAGGACCGCAGCATTTACGAAGATGCCGATATTTTTGCGCGAAACCTGTATTTGCAGGGTTACCTTTCACAGCGGGATTACGAAACGTACTACGCGCTGTATCAGACCATTGCCGAATTTCTGCCCCCGCCGGATCTGGTCATTTACCTGCGTGCCTCGGTGGAAACCCTGCAAAACCGCATTCAGCAGCGGGCGCGGGATTATGAACGCGGCATCAGCAGCGAATATCTTGCCCGCCTGAACCAGCTCTATGAAGAATGGATTGCCGCCTTTACCCTGTGCCCGGTGTTGACCGTACCGGCGGACAACCTCGATTATGTGGCTCACCCCCGTCACCTGGATTTAATCCTGAAAAAGGTGCAGGACAAATTAACGGGGAAAGAGGAAGTGGTCTTTTCCCCCGAAGAAGTGGCGCTAGCCAGCGACTGAGAAAACTACAAATCAGCGTGGTTCGACAATCAGCTTGATGGCGGTGCGTACCTTGCCGTCAATATCCACATCCACAAATTCCGGGACGCACACCACCGAGATTCCATCCTCCGCCAGATAGCCTTTGGCGAGCACCAGAGCTTTGATGGCCTGATTGACCGCCCCCGCGCCGATGGCCTGTACTTCAGCGCGTTTATGCTCGCGGATGACACCCGCAATTGCCCCTGCAACGGCGGCTGTACGAGAGTTTGCTTTGACTTTAATGACGTCCATGGGTTGGCTTATTCCTTTCTGTGATCGGTTTCAATGTCAAGCAAACAAAGGTCCGGGGACACAAAAAAATTGAATATCTTTCCTGTCAAAATTGTACAGGAAAAGGGAATGAGATTCAAGCACTACTTCTAAAACCTGCCATCTCAGACGCTGACCAAATTAACATATCGCCTTGCGGCAATTGTCTACTTTCGTATCCGCGCCGGGAAGACACGTTCGGCCAGATCGTACAATGTGGGACGCGGCGGCATTTCCTTATAAGGATAGCGCCGGCCGTCGGTTAACGCGCCGATTTGCACCTCGTCTGGATCCGGCACCTCGTTGACGTAGGTTTTCTCGTCCACCAGCAGGGATGATTCGGGGATGGCTTTCCAGTAACGAATGGTGCACAACGGGGCTTGCAGGCGAATCACATTAACCGGCTGTCCGTCCCCCGTATTTTCGGGAACCTTGCGCCGGTTCAGCCACGGGCTGAGTGATGAACCGCTGTACTCCACCATCAGGTAATCCACACATTGCAGATAAAGGCGGTATTCAAAAGCTTTGTAGGCGCGCACAAACACCAGGGTTGTATCCGGTTCAAATTCCTGGGGGTCTATGACATACTCGCTGGTGATGACCTTCTTTTCCCGATAGGTTTCACTGATGGAAATTTCCAGGCGCTGCTGAATGCTTTTTACGAGTCGTTCGGCTGCTTCCGCTTTTGCGAACGCAGAGAGGGCGGTCAGCGGCTCCACGCCCAGTTTTGCGGTCAGGCTGGCGGCGTACTGACGGATTTCCTCCGATTGACGCACCGCCTCGCGAATCAAATCGTTCATTTTGACGATGGAAACTTCATATTCGGCGCTGAAGGTGCGTTTTTCGCGTACCCCGCGCAACGGTTTGGCCGCCGCAATCACTTCACCTTTGCGCACCGGTTCATCCAGTTGAAACGGGCCACGTAACAGGTAATGAAAGCGCACGACCGCGTAACGGTTTTTATCGCGGCGGTGCACCTGCCAGCCGCGTTTCTTTTCCAGTTCGGCGGCGGTTGGGATGGAAAAATACTCGTTTGGCATTGACCTGCTCCCGCTCTAATTTTTTTGATCAGCCTGTATATAGCATAGCAAAAAATGGCTGGTGTGTTGCTCAAAAAAGGCAGCCAATCCATGGCTTTCTTAAAGTCACAAATGGTCAAACCACAGGCTGTCAACATCAATAAAAAAACAACCCGTTGCTTGCCCCAACCCCCCTACGCCCCCCTTCCCCGCAAAACCCCCATGGTCCGCTCAACGTTTTTCTCTGCGGGGAAGGGGGGCGATTCTTGGGACTGCGATTGCACCTTGCGAATCGGCAGCACCAAAATGTCTTTTCAAGGGCGGAAAAGGAAACGCCATTTTACCCATACATAGGCGGAAGAAATGATGGGTGAAACGGAAACAAAATGCCAGGATTTTCAAGGAACTTTGAGAAAGCCATCGCAATCAATCTCGAAAATAATGATAGACAATGGCCGATAAGCCGCTCAAATTAACGGATAATAATGATAAAATCTCTCAACGATGAAGTTTTCCATGCAGCGATGGTTCGTGTTATTCCTGATTTTGCTGGGGCTGGGCGGCATCGTTGCTGCCGCCGCCGCCCAAAGCGGATATACCCCCGTCAGTCAATCCGAAGCGCTTGCCCGCCAGGAAGGTGCGGTGGTCTATCTCACCAACCGGGAACGGGCAGCACGCGGTATTCCGCCGCTGCGCTGGAACTGGCAGCTGACCCAATCGGCGCGCTGGTTCGCAGCCGACAAAGCCGCGGCGCCGAATTGCGCTGACGCCCACCGCGACACGCTGGGCAACTTTCCGGATGTGCGCGCCCGGGCTTTTGGCTACCCCGGCAGCGCCGGCGCCGAAAATGTGTGGTGCGTGTATGTACCGCCCGATCAGGCGGTGGAAGGCTGGCTCAAAAGCAATACCGGGCATGCTGACCAGTTGTTGAACCCCGATCACCGCGAGGTGGGAATTGGCTATAACCAGAACGGTGAAGGCTGGCTGGCGCAGGATTTTGGCAGCGACAATTCATTTGCTCCGCTGATCCTCGAAAACGAGAGTTTGAGCACCTCTGCCCAAAGAGTCAATTTATATCTTTATGACCGTCCCGCCGAGGATTTTTTCACCGCCTTGCAGCCGGCGGTTTCCATGCAGATCAGCGAAGATGCCTGTTTCAACAACACAGCGGTTCAGCCGTATCAGTCACAAAGCACATTTAACCTTTCCTCTGGTGAGGGCTGGAAACGGGTCTATGCCCGCACCCGCGATGCCTATGGGCGCAGCCTGACGTTGGATGACAGCATTTATCTCGGCAGCCTGCCAGCCGGTCTTCCTTTGGGCGAAGAGCACTTTTCCACCAGCCGCCCAACGGTAACGCTTTACGGGCTGGACGCGCAGGGGCGCAGTCACCTTCAACTCAGCCTTGGCTGGCTGGGGGATGCCTTCAAGACCGGCAAGAACAATCTGCTGCCGCAAATTGCCGACCCGGCCGCGCTGAATGGGAAAGCCGTGCTGCTGCCCCACAACCGCAACGACGGCAGCGATCCCAACATGGCGTGGGTGTGGACAACGTCCTTTTTTACCCAACAGCCGATGGTCGCCTACTTCCGGTTGAAGGTCAATTCATTGCCCGAAGGGGAGGCAGCCCGCCTGAGCGTGACCGCCGGTACGTTCCAGAGCGGCGAAGTCATCTTGAGGAGCAGCGATTTTCCATCCACCAACACCTATATCGAAGTGCCGCTTTCTTTTACCTTTACGCCAGATCAAAACAACCCCTTCTTGATATTCAAAATCCGGCGGACGGGTAGTGCTGAGGTCAGTATTGATACTGTCACCATCTTCACTGCACCACAACGCTTCAACGGCAGCCCGTTTGTGTGGCAGGTGCCGGGCGGTGCTTACCGCGGTCAGGGGGTATGGGTGCGCTTTTCCGGCGCGGATGGCAGTAACTTTACCCCGCTGCGCGAGGCGGCCGTTTCTCAGCGGGATGGCTGCCTTTCGCCTTCTTCGCTCACGGTGCTGGCTGCACCGTCCTCTGCAACGCCGCTGCTTTCGGCGCTGGTTCTGCCTTCCTACATGGCGGGGGATGGTTGGAGTGTGGAAGAAAACCTGCCGTGGCTGCAAGCCGGCCGGGCGGGTGAGCGGGTGGAACTGCGCCTTTTGACCGGCGGGCTGGGGTTGGGCGAGTACAATGGTGAGGTGATCATCCGCCCGGAGGAGCGGGCCTATCCGCCCCTGCGCCTGAGTGTGCGGCTGGTGATGGTCGAGCGCCTCTACCCGGTCTATTTACCGGCGGTCAATCGCTGACCGTTTCAGCCGACTTAAGGGTTTCGCAAGTTCTCCCACTTCCGCCCAAATTGTGATAAGATGCCGGTGTTATGAGCGAAGAACGCAGTTCCAGCGGGGAATTCTTGACGGCAACGGAAGCCGCATCTCAGACTGCTCAACCGGCAAACACCCTGCTCGGCATTCTCAGCGAGGTTTTCAAAACCATCCTGTTTGCCGTGCTGCTCTATTTTGCCATCAGCGCGGTAACCGACCGCGTGCGGGTGGAAAACATTTCCATGCAGCCAACTCTGAACGAAGGTGAATTGCTGGTGGTCTATAAACTGGCCTACCGGCTGGGCGAACCGCACCGCGGCGATATCATCGTCTTTCATCATAACCGCCAACCGCCGGAGGATTACATCAAACGGGTCATTGGCCTGCCCGGTGACCAGGTGCGGGTGGAAGGCGGGCGGGTGTATGTCAACGGCATTGCCCTGGATGAGCCTTACATCGCCGAGCCGCCGGCTTACACGGGGGTGTGGGAAGTGCCGCCCGATTCGCTGTTTGTGCTGGGGGATAACCGCAACCGCTCATCTGATTCGCGCATTTGGGGGTTCGTACCGATGAGGGATGTGGTTGGCAGGGCGGTGTTGATCTACTGGCCGCCCGAAAAAATCCGTCTGCTCAGCCATGCGGATCTGTTAGCGCAGGCTGCACCTCCCTGATAGGGAATAGTAATATCTTCCACGCCTCCTTAACAATATCGCTTTAGTGCCTTGAAGAGGGGACATCTCGCTGCTGTTCGGGTTTTGCGCTTATTTCAGCTCCTGCCCTTTGCCTGAAAACAGCCGCCTCCGCTAAGGCAGTGCCTGCCGGAGGCGGTTTTGTTTGCTTGCAGTTACAGAATCGTTTGTTTTGTTACCAAAAAACGGTTGGTTTGGCTTTGTGCCCGTTGACTTTCAATGCCATATTCGTTATGATATGAATACTGATGGAAGGTTTCTTTTAGAATTGGGGGAGCAAGTGCATGTCGCGATTGTCTGAACAGCCAGCCCCAAATTTCCACCCCCGGCATTTCCGCACCGCACGGGCACAGTCCTTTATTGAGCTGGCCCTGGTGTTACCGGTCCTGTTCATTATTTTGTTGGGGGTGGTGGAAGTGGCCATTTTTATCGGCCGCTATCTGGATGTGTTGGACCTGACCCGCGAGGTTGCCCGTCAGGCTGCCCGCGAGGAGCGCTTTACGGCTCCGTCCACTTTCTTTGCTGAAGTTGATTCCTATCTGGCGGCGCCGCCGACTGGCTTGAACTCTTACATCTCAACAAGCGAAACCCCATTTGACATGGTGGTTTCGGTATTCGACCTGCGGGGTAGTGGTGAAAGAATCATGCACGTCTGGTCAAATACCAGCGAAAATTACAAAAAAGACTGTGAGGGTAACGAAGTCCGCACCGAACCGTATTACACCCTTGATCGAGTGATGGCGATCGGTTCGCCCGATGTCAATGAGGGCATGGTCGCCGTAGAAATCTATTACTGTCATCCACTGGTACTGAACATTCCGTTAATCACTTCTTTTATTCCAAATCCGGTGCAAATCCATGCCTATTCCATCTTTCCGTTTCCTGCCATCAAGTACCGCTAAGCGGCAATCTTCTGCGCGGCGGCCTGCCCGCGGGCAGGTGCTGGTCATTTTTGCGGTGGCCATGTTAACCCTGCTCTTTTTCGTCGGGCTGGCCATTGATGCAGGCTCCTTATATGTCACCTACAACCACCTCAAACGGGCGGTGGATGCTGCCGCAGTGGCGGCTGCCAACCAGTACAAACGCGGAGAAACCCATCTCAATAAATTTGAAGACGCCGCCACCGAAGTGCTCGAACTGAACAATGTGGATATGTCGGTGGTGGATCTCGAAGTTCATATTTGTGATGAGGATGGGGATTATGTGATTGATCATGGCCTGCCGGCTGACTTGGATCGCCGCTGTCACGAGGCCGCTTTTCTCCGTAAACTGGTGTGGGTTAAGGCTACCCAGCGGGCACCGCTCTACTTTTTGGGATTGCTGGGTTTTGGTCCGGTTTCTCTGACCACCCAGACCATCTCCGAAGCCGCTGCAGTGGATATTGTGCTGGTGCTGGATGTTTCGGAATCCATGTCGAGCCAGACCAGCGGTTACATTCCCAATGATTACGACCCCGATACCCAATGCAACCCGAACACCCGTACGGCGGGAAGCGTGCCGCCCTCGGGGGCATGCCTGCCGATGTGGTACCTGAAGAATGCCGCCCATGCCCTGATCAATACCATTTATGAAGGCTACGATCGGATTGCAATTATCACCTACGATTCGCGCGCGGAATTGAAGCAGGACTTCACCAGCCTCAAAGCCGTTGCGCGGAGTGCATTATGGAACAATGTCAACGTCCATGATGACCCGCCCTATGCGCGGATGTGGGCGCCGTGGGGGCCAGACCGTGAGCCGGGTGATTACGCCTTCAACCCGGTCAACCCCGAAGACCGCGATGGAGACGGGCGCGATACGGATGATGATATTGCTTTATATGGGGTGGATTGCCCGTGGGTTGCCAACCCGGCTGCGCTGGCTGACCGCTGGTGGAGTGTTGACGAAGGTGCACCCGATCCCTTTGGCTGGGGCGGGGTGCCGTGCGATCACGATGCCTATCTGGATGCTTACGACTGGAATTCCGATGACATCTTCACCATAGATGACCACAACGCTTCGCTGGATTATCTGGCCAAATTCCCGGCGTTTACCGATTTAAGCGGCCATACCATCCGCCCTTCGCTTTCGCCGCTTTCTACCTGCATCGGCTGTGGTTTGCGCATGGCTAACGAACTGCTGACCAAGTACGGCCGCCGGGATGCAATTTGGGTGGTCGTGATGTTCACCGACGGGGTGGCCAATTTGAGCGATACACCGCCCAACGCCTCAACCGGCCCGGGCGATACCCCTTACACCGGTGGGAATGTGCCGGCGGTCATGACCAGCGGCTTTTGTAACGGGCATTTTGCCGACCGCGATGCTGACTCGTGGTGGCAAAAACTGTGCATTGACCGCCACTTCACCCCGCGCTACTGTATTGATACGAGCGGCGCAACCTGCCCGCCGGGCTCAACCCACGTGGTGCCGGCACTGCGCAGTTATACCTACTCGGTCACCGACTACGCCCGTGACCTGGTGGATACGATTGGTTTGACCATTTCCGGCAATCCGCAAGAGCCGCTCGGCACGGATGTGGCCATGTACGCGGTCGGATTTGGGGCAGTAAATTTGGGCGAACCGCTGTTGCGTTACATTGCTGCCGTAGGTGATGATGGAGACCGCCGTACCGATGAATGTGCGGGCAAACCCAGTTTGCAATCCTGTGGTAATTATTTTTATACCAATGATGCCTCTCAGCTGCAGGCGATTTTTGAGGATATTGCCAGTCGCATTTATACCCGTATCAATCAATAAAGGGCTTTGAACGGAAGGACCGCCCATGAAACGATTACCGATTTTTAAATCCCTCGTCCTCTTCCAGCGGCAGCGCTGGCGTGCGCAGGGTTTTGTGGAATTTGCACTCGCGCTGCCCATTCTGCTGATGCTGATCTTCGGAATCATCGAATTTGGGCGCTTTTTACAGGCCTGGCTGGCGCTGCAAAACGGGGCCCGTTTTGGGGTGCGTTACGCGGTCAGCGGGGATTTCAACCCGGAATACTGCGACGAAGCCGCCGCCGCGCTGGGGCTGACCGCCGAACATAGCGGCAACTGCCGTGTTCCGGAGACTGTGGACGACTGGGACGAAAAGAGCAGCGCGCTGAAAGACTGGGCGCGGCTGGCTTCCATCCGCGATGCGGCCATTGCCGGGGCAACCGGCGTGGCGTGGAATCCGGCCTCCGCGGTTTCCGGCGACTATCTGGCTTACCTTGATTACGGCTGGAATCATTCCGACTTCGATATGACGCACCGCGGCAACCCGGCTCTGAAGGGCTTTTTGAATGTGATGATTTGCTCAAACCGTGAGGAAGACCTCGGCGGGGGGCTATTTGCCCGTTTTCAACGCAACCCACATGAGATTAGATATTATGAACCTAATGACCCCGGGCATTTGCAGGACTATCGCTTCCCCATGTTTTGCGAACGGGCTCTTGGCACCAAAACTGGAACTACCTTCAACCAGACCGCTATCGAACGGTATGTGGATGACGCCGGCGGGTCGGGTGACCGGGTTTTCGTGCGTCTGGCCTACCGCCACGAATTGATCACGCCCTTCCTCAACAATATCTGGCCGACGGCCATGATCTATGCCGAGCGGGAAGGCTACGTGGAAGCCTTCCGAAAAACACGGCCGGGTGGGGCGCTGGGAGTTGCCCCCACCCCCACCAGTACTCCAACCGACACGCCCACCCCGACCAACACCGCCACCAACACCTCAACGCCCACCCCAACCGATACCGCCACGCCAACCGCCACACCGACCATCACCCCCACCAACTTCCCCTGCGGCGGTACGGGTGTGCTGCGCGAGTGGTGGGGCAGCATTCCCGGCACTTCAGTAAGTGACCTGACCGGCCACCCGCGTTACCCCGGGGCACCCAACAACCATGATTACCTGGCCGATTTTGAGGCACCGCAAAACTGGGGGAACAACTACGGCCAGCGCTTGCGCGCCCTGGTGTGTGCCCCCCAAACCGGTTATTACCGCTTCTACATTGCCAGCGATGATAACAGCCGCCTGGATCTTAACGGCAGCCCAATTGCTTCGGTGCCGGGCTGGACGTATTATCACCAGTGGGACCTCTATGGTAGTCAACGCTCCGCTCCTGTTTATTTGACAGCCGGTTCCTGGACGCCTATCGAGGTGCATCATAAAGAAGGCACGGGACTTGATCATGTTTCGGTTGCCTGGGCCGGGCCGGGCATTACCGGCGACGCCGATGACCCGCCTGTGGTGATTGACGGCTACTATCTTCAACCGGTTGCGCCGTTCCCGACCTGGACGCCTACCCATACCGGCACGCCCACCTACACGCCGACCATAACGCATACTTTTACCAACACGCCGACCCGCACCATTACCCCAACCCCAACCGATACCTTCACGCCAACCCTGACCTTCACGGCGACCAACACCCGTACGCCGACCCATACACCCACCATCACACCGACACCCACCATTACAAGAACCTTCACCAATACCCCCACTCCCACCAACACTCCGACGCGTACCTATACGCCGACCATAACGCTGACCTTTACCCCTTCCAACACACCAACCATAACAAATACGTTTACGGTAACTTTCACTCCCTCCAATACCCCCACCCGTACCGCCACGGCTACCCCCGTGACGCCAACCATCACGCGGACATTTACCAGCACAGCTACCCGCACCAGCACCCCCCTGCCAACCATCACACCCACTCCCACCGAGACCCTGCAGCCGACCCGTACCCGCACACCCACGGTCACGCGCACGCCGTGCCTGACACCGGTGGAGCTGGGCGGCTGCTAAATCGGGAAATAAAGCCTGCCAGCGGCGTGCAACTCAACCCTGCACGCCGCTGTTGATTTGAGGTGTACAATTAATCCATGAAACGATCTGCAAATTCGCTGCGTCTTTCCACCAGCTGGCGGATTGCGCTGGCGTTTGCCGGCGGCGGGTTATTGCTGTTGTTGCTGACGGTCGGTCTGCTGTGGCTGGTGCAGAATCAGCCGCAGACGCCCGCCGAAACAATTGTTGTGCTGATTTCCATTCTGACCCTGCTGGTGTTGGGTTTTGCAGTCGGCGCGCTGGGGTTCATCCTGCGCAGCGCGGTTTCTCAGCCGGTGCTCCATCCCATCCTGCTCGCCCTGCTGCTGGCCTACCTGCTGCCCGCGGCGGTTTATTTTGGGCTGGACCGTGTGCTGATCTCCCGTTTCAGCAATCTGGAACAGACTTTGCCCGCCCTGAGCCTGCGTTCGCCGCTGTTTCCCGGTCAACCGTGGCTGTTTCTCTGGCAGGCGTTGATCCTAGCATTTCTTGCCATTCCCGGCGTTCAAGGCCTGCCGCACTCGCTTGTCCAAACCCGCAGGGCACTGCCCCCGGCCTGGCTGAGCGGCCTGTTGGGTGGGGCGGCCATCGCGCTGATGTGCGCTTACCTGTTCAGCATCAGCCGGGCCTGGGTGGAAAGCGCAATGGCGGCCGCCGAAATGACCCAGCCGCTGGAAATTGCCCCCCTGATCCGCTGGGCAACCTTTCTGACCGGTGTTCTGATCGCCCCGTGGGCCGAAGAACGTTTCTTCCGCGGTGAGTTGATCAGCCGCTGGCAACCGCGGCTGGGAAGCGGGGGGGCGGTGCTGGCTTCGGCGGCGCTGTTTGCCACCCTGCAGCTGCGTCCGTTGTTATGGCTGCCCGCTTTTCTGGCAGGAATTGGCTTTGCCTGGCTGGTTCAGGCGCAGGGCGGGTTGAAATCGGCGATTGTGGCCCATACCGTTGTCAACCTGCTGCTCTTTGCGCTCGGCTGGCAGTGGATGATTTAACCAAGCGAAGATGAGGATACACCATGACCGAACTGCTTTACGCTACCGACAGTTACCTGAAAGACTTTACCGCCCGTGTAGTAGAGGTGGATGAGGAAAACCGTGCTGTCTTATTGGATAGAACCGCGTTTTACCCCGGCGGGGGCGGTCAGCCGTGTGACGGCGGCGTGTTGAGCGATGAAAATGGAGGCGTCTGGCAGGTGGCGCGGGTGAAGAAAACACCCGCCGGTATCTGGCATACGCTGGCAGGTGAAGCCGGTCTGCCCCAACCCGGCGCAACCCTGCGCGGCGCGCTGGACTGGGATCGGCGCTATGCGCTGATGCGTACCCATACCGCCCTGCATATCCTCTGCGGCGTGGTTTTTCGGGATTACGGTGCGCTGGTCACCGGCGGTGAGATGGAGCCCCTCAAAGGGCGCATGGACTTCGAGTTTGAATCCCTGACTGCCGATCTGGTAGCGGTCATCGAGCAGGCCGTCAATCGCGAAGTGGAAGCCGCTCATCCGGTGCGGGTGCAGATTCTGCCGCGCGAAATTGCTTTTCAGATTCCCGATTTGATTCGCACCAAAATCAACCTGCTGCCGCCGGAAATTCAGGAAGTGCGCACGGTTGAAATTGTGGGACTGGATTTGCAGGCAGACGGCGGCACGCATGTGGCCAACACACGCGAAGTCGGCCCCATCCGCGTGGTGGATTACAAAAGCAAGGGACGCATCAACAAACGGCTTTATATTGAACTGGACTGAAGAGTGGCGCGGCAGTCGTGGAGTATGGCTTTCTCAAAGTTGCTTGACAATCCTAAAACTTTGTATCGAAACTCAAATTGTGGCAAAACAACCCCCACCCACCTCCCCCAATATCGCCAAAGCGATATTGGGGGAGGCGCAGGAGGGGGTTCGTGTCGTTACTGGCAGGGTATCCCTAAACCGGTTAGAAGCAGAATGACTGAGCAGCCAAACGACTTTGAGAATGCGCAATTTTCCATAGCGTTTTGCTTGACAATAGAACAATTATTCTATAAAATAAGATTATGAACCTCTGGAAGCGCCTGTTGAACCTTTTCAGGGAGGAGGCAGGGCAGCAGCAGCGCACCTTTGCCCTCGATGCCCGTCTGGAACAGTCCCTGCGTCAGCTGGCGGATCAGGAGCAGCGCCCGCCGGAGGAGATTCTGCAGACGCTGATCGAAGCCGGCCTGCAGCACCGCCGTCAGAATGAAGAGGCCTGGCGGTGCTGGAATCTGCTCACCCCGCGCGAGCAGGAAGTTGCCGCGCTGATCTGTCTCGGTTACACCAACCGCCAGATTGCCGTCCGGCTGGGCGTTGCACCCGAAACGATCAAAACCCATGTGCGTAATCTGCTGGTCAAATTCAACCTGCACCAGCGCAACCAGCTGCGCGAGCGGCTGGCCGGCTGGGATTTCAGCGCGTGGGAGCGATGAGAAAGCATGGAGCATTTTCAACCCGCTCCTGCGCAGGCGGGGCCATGTGGGAGATTGCCGCGCTTGCTCGCAAGGACAGCGGTCAAAAAGTCGTTTGAAGAGCTTTTCCTCAAGCGAAGTTTAGCCTACACTTATCCTATCCCTCCTCTCGTTTTTCCGCTGAAGGATGACTGAGATATTGCTGGCTTTTGCCGTTGCGATTCCCATCGCCGTACTGGGCGGGCTGATCGGCCTGGGCGGGGCTGAATTCCGCCTGCCGGTACTGGTCGGTTGGCTGCGGCGCAGTGCGCATCAGGCCGTGCCGATTAATCTGGCCGTCAGCCTGATTACCCTGCTGGTTGCGCTGATCGTGCGTTCGCGCACCCTGCCGGCCCTTCCGCTGGAATCGTTAGCCGTGATTCTGGCCTCCATGATCGGCGGAGCCATGCTGACCGCTTTCCTCGGCGCAGGTCTGACTGCCCGTCTTTCACCGCATGCGCTGGAAGGCTGGATGCGTTTTCTGTTGACCGCCATCGGCCTGCTGCTGATTGGGGAAGGTTTTTTCCCGCTCTCCGAGGCCGGGCTGGTGGGCGCGGCCGGCTGGGCGCAGGCGCTGGTTGGCTTTGCCGCCGGCTGTCTGATCGGCGTGGTCAGCAGTACGCTGGGTGTAGCCGGCGGGGAGCTGATTATCCCCACCCTGATCTTTATTTTCGGCGTAGGGGTCAAAACCGCCGGCAGCGCCAGCCTGATCATCAGCCTGCCGACGGTCATAGTCGGGCTGGCGCGTTACGCGCGCCGGGGGCTGTTGTTCAGCCGCGCCGAAGGGCTGAAAATCGTCCTTCCAATGGGGGTGGGGTCGGTCGTCGGCTCGATGATCGGCGGGGTGCTGGCGGGCATCGTCCCTGCCAGTTTGCTGAAGATCATCCTTGGCCTGGTGCTGATCGCTTCCGCGCTGCGCATGTTCCGCCGCACACCCTCACCCCATTCCGCCTAAGGCCGCTCGCCCCGCAGCCAGACGGCGTGCCCGTCGCTGATCCACTCCACCCTTCCGCGGCGGGCAGTGGAAATGACCCTTTCCGCTTCGTCCTGTCCGCTTTGCAGCAAAATCAAAACGGGGGTGAGCGAGCGCCACGCCTCCGGCGGGGTTTCCTTCAGGTCGGCGCTGCTCAGCAGCAGGGTTGCGCCGTTGACAGGCGGGCTGGCGGCGCGCAAAGCTGCCGGGCTGAAACCGTTCGGCATCAGCAGGCGCGCATCGCGGTACTCGATCAGCAGCGCGGCCTTTTCACCATCGCTTTGCAGCACAGTCAGAACCAGTCCCTCATCCAGTTGCAGCCGGTCGCCGGCAGCCAGCCGTTGTTGAGGGGTGTCCGTCAGGGTCAGGGTCTGGTTGAGGCGGGCAGCCGTGCGGCTGACGGGCGGTTCAACCGCCCAGTACAGGCTGCTGGCGGGCAGGCGTTCCAGCGCGGCCGGCAGCCCTTCCAGCAGTGAGGCGCGCCGAAAGGGTAGCACCGCCGCATCCAATCGGCGCTGAAACAGACCGGTTTCGCCCCCCAGCGTCCCGGCCAGCGTGTTGGCGCGCGCGGCACTGCCCAGTAAAATCTGCCTTCCGCCCGGCGTGCGCAGGAGAACCGCCTGCCCATCCGGCAGGTGGGGGAGAATGACATGCAGGTTTCCATCCGGGCGGCGCAGGGCTGCCTGCCACACCAGCACGGTCAACAGCGCCAGCCCGCCCAGTACGAGCGAGGGTTTCATCACCTGCCGCAGCACGCCTGCCAGCCGCCCGGAATTTCTCCGCTGAAAGTGAGCCACGGCGGTCAGGCCGAACAGCAGAGCATACAGGCCGCCCGCCAGGCCCCAGCCGGCCGCGCCGAAATCCAGCACGCCGCCCGGCAGGCCTGCCAGCCATTCGACCATTCGGATGGTGTAGGCGGTCAGCGGGTAAGTCAGCCAGCCGAGCAGCTGACCGGCCGGCAGCCAGAGCATGCCGGCAATCAGCGCCAGCCCGCTCAACTGCATGACCAGCGGCTGCACCGGCAGGATGAGCGGGTTGGCGGCCAGCGCCGAAAGCGACAGGCGCCCGAATTGCGCCAGTACCACCGGCAGGGTGGTTACCTGCGCAGCCAGGGTGAACAGAAAATACTCCGAAACCGGCCGGGCAATCTGTCGTGCCAGACGAGGGGAAAAGCGGGCGGCTGTCCAGCCTTCAAAACCGCGCTGCAGCGGCTCGGCATACAAAATCAGCCCCAGCGTGGCGGTGAAAGAAAGTTGAAAGGAGGCATCCCACGGCAGCCAGGGGTTGAAGGCGGTCATCAGCGCCGCACTGAATGCCAGCGGAGTCAGGCCGGCCGAAGAACGGCCGATCAGCCGCCCGAAAAGTGCCAGACTGCTCATCAGCGCGGCGCGCACCACGGCCGGGTTGGCGCCGACCAGCAGGGTATAAAAGGTGACTGCCAGGGCGGCACACACGGCCGCCCACCCGCGCGGCAGCAGCCGGCCGAACAATGCCAGAAACAGGCCGCTCAGCACGCTCATGTTGAAGCCGGAGATGGCGATGATGTGTGCTGTGCCGGTGTCCTGAAAGGCGCGCGCCAGACCGGCGGGCAGGTCGCGCTCCAGGCCGAGCAGGATGCCGCTCAGTAAGGCCGCTTCGGGTTGGGGGTAGAGGCGGTTGAGAGTCTGGTAGGCTAAACTTCGCAGGCTGTAGACCGCTTTCAGCAGCGAACTGCCGGCCTGCCCGCTTTGCGGCGTGGCGGCTGGATACATCAGGTAGGTGTAAATTCCGCGCCGTGCCAGATAGGCACGGTAGGAAAAAGTTTCGTCTTCGGGCGGGGTTTGCGGGCTGCCCCACACCCACACGCGCTGACCGTAATCCCACTCACCACCCGGCGGCAGGCGCAGCAGGGCAGCCCCCTGCACCGCCCGGGTGTGATTCGTACCGGCCAGGCGGATAGCATTGACCTGCATGGTCAGCAGAGTGGCATTTTCGCGGCGGTCGGGGTCGGCCGAAATCCAGCCGAGCAGTTCGGCTTTGCCGGTATCGTTGTAAAAAGCGAGGTGGCGGGGTGTAAAGAGGGGCTGGGCTGCTTGCCAGCGCCAGGCTCCCAGCAGCAGGGCAGCCAGAATCACACCCACCGGCAGCGGCAGAAAGCGGCGCAGAGCTGCCCAGCCGCGCCAGCGGCGGCTTATCCTGTCCTCCAGCAGCGCCAGCAGTACGGCTGTGCCCGTGCCTGCCAGCCAGAAAAGCGGCGGCAGGTGCAGGGCTGCACTCAGCCCAACCCCTGCCAGAAAGGCAGCCGAGAGCCAGAGCAGCGGCGGCACGGCGGCTCACTCCGGCGGGCGGAACAAACGCGGCAAAAACGCCGGTGTGCGGCGGCGGTATTCGGCATAGGCTTCGCCGAATTCGTCCAGCAGTTTATCCTCTTCAAAACGCGAACCAATAATGAAATACAGGGTTACGCCGATGTTGAGCGCCAGCAGATTCCAGCTCATCACCGGCATCAGCCAGAGGAAGAGTAAAGAACAGGTGTACAACGGATGACGCACCCAGCGGTACAGACCGCCGGTGACAAAGCGCGACGGGCGGTCAAGCGCTGCCTGATCCATGACGGTATCCAGCCCGATGAAGCGCATCGCCCCGGTTTGCACAACGCCGTACAAAAGGCCGACTGCTCCGGCAATTTGCAGCAGACCGGTCAGAAAATACCATGGAAAAGGTATGGTGTAGATCACCCGGTCGGGTAGCAGTGCGGTGAGCGCCAGCGGCGGCAAAAAGGTGACTGCGCCGAGGATGGAAAAAAACAGGCGGTAATAACGGCGGATTTGAACCCCGAAGCGCGCTTCAGCCCAGCGTTTGACCCGCCGAGAGGCGAGCAGCGAGTGCAGCGCGCCGTAGAAGAACATGGAAAGAAGAATCAGCCAGAAAGCGGGGGACATCCAGTTTATTTTAACCCCAATCTAAATTTTTAGAAAATTATATGAATGCGGACTCATATTGTTGAAATTCAACTCCAATCACGATATTATCCAATTTACATAAAAATTGGAGGAATTGTGACTGTTCCAATTATGGTGAAAAAGGTGTATAAAAGTATTTCCGGGACGATTGACCGTTCATCCCGGAAATCCAAACAGGAGACACATGGACAATATGCGCCTCAAGCTGATTCTACCAGTGA
>Ga0308395_1000586_pt1 | contig 28051 bp, 19 predicted proteins | sample Hotspr20SampleP4_FD_202097 | JGI IMG/M metagenome (GOLD analysis project Ga0308395, IMG submission 202097) | Hot spring phototrophic mat microbial communities from Mushroom Spring, Yellowstone National Park, Wyoming, United States - 20050930_P4 ...
TGGGAGCGGCGTCAGGGGTGAGGGCGACCCTACCCAACGCGTACGCGGCAGCGCACAAAGCGACATAGATCGGAAAATCCCAGGTATTCAGAAATGCTAGCCCCCCCAAAATCAACGCTGCCATCAGGCTTTCACTTACAGGAACAGCCAGTGGGTAATGCAGGAACAGGCGACGATCGCCCAAAGCAACCTGAACTCCAGACAGCGGCTTAGATGGTTTGGTCCAACTTAACCAAAGGCTGAGCGCCAGCGCCATTGCCAGAAGCGCAAAGGGCATTGCCAGCACGTGCGGGTGTAAATCGGCCAGAATGTAGGAAAAGGCTGGAAATTCATCGATGATCTCGCGCGGGGCGCCGCTCACATCGTAATCCTGCACTACCCGCGAAGCCCGCCACCACCAATACCAGCGCTTCGGCAAGCCGTCTAAAGGGAATTGCGGTGGTTGGCTCAGCTCAACCAGATCTAACCATTTCCAGAACGGAGAAACCCAGACGCCATTGCGCTGTTGCCAGAACAGACCGGCGGCGTGCAAGACTTCCAGCAAGCCTCCCAAATTACCCACCAGAAGCACCATAAGTGGCGCCAGTAGGGCTTTCCAGGGAAAGCGTTTTGCAAATTGCAGGCTCAGCAAGTTGCTTAACAATCCATAAGCCCCCAGGGCGCTCAAAGCAAATACCAGCGTAATGCCCAGGTTAAACGCCACCGCGCCGCTGGTGCCGCACAGTTTCGCTAACATTGCTACCAGAATGTAGCCAAAGTAATAGTAAGAGATGGCATAGCCAGAGAGCCAGGGGTCATGCGGTGGAAAGGTCTCTGAGCGCAGGATGGCATTGATAAAAGCCAGTTCCATGGGCTTTTCGGTGCCTAACGCTTCCGGGTTGGCGGCGCGGGTCACTGCCAGAGCAATAAATGCAAGGGCAAACAAACCCTCCATCAAGCCAACCTGCCGTCGATTTTCTGTCCACCAACGCCAGAATTCGGCCTTGCCGATTTTGAGGTACAAAGAAATGCTGAGGGCAAAAACCAGAACAAAAGTAAAAAGGATGCCCTCGCTTCGGTTTTCGATTAGATGAAGGGAGGTCAAAAACCAAAAGCTGTATCCCCAAACGAGCCATCCCAAAGTGCGGCTGAAGGCATAGCCGCGATCTGGTAGACGCCTGAACAACCAGAAGGAGAGAGGAAAACTTAACCAACCTGCGAAGGTAATAACACCATACCAAAGGATAGCATCTCTCATGGTTGGTTCACCTCATAGATTACCGTTTGCCCATCTCGATAGACCTCATGCCAAAGCAAGCCGTTAGCCGCCTCGAATTTGTCCAACCCAGGGCCTGGGTATTTGCCGCGTTCTTGCTGTCCGACGATAATATAGCGCACTTGATACTTTTGTAAGAAGTTTGCTGCGGCTTGAAGGTCAAGCGTGCGATAAAACGCTTCGATTTCCTCGATGCGTTCCGTCACCCAGTTTGCCGGCAGGAGGGTGCGTTGTTGTTGCTGATGCCATTCCCAACCGACCACGCCCGGCAAGCCGGTGTAGATACTAAAGCGCGAGCCCCAGCGATACAGGTCGCGCAGGTTTGCTTCCACAATAACCGGCGATCCCTGGATGTGATCCTGCATCCACAAGATGGCGCGATAATCCTGACTGAGATCCATTTCCCCCCAACTGTCGGTGTATCTGGAATAGGCCATGAAAGCCATGCCGTCTAACGTATGGGGGGCGGCCTCGCTCATGCGGTCTTTAATCTTGGCGGTCGTAGCGGTGAGAGGATACAGCGCCGCTGATAAAACAAGGAACAAAAAGACGCTTTTCCACAAATTGCCCCACTTATCCCGCCAGCTCAGCAATTGCGGCGTCAACCAGCCCAGGGCGGCGCCGGCTGCCACCGCGAACATCGTCCATACCTGCAGGTAAAACTTGAAGACGGTGTTCATCCGCCCAATGTCGCCGGCTACCACAACGATCTCGACCATCAGCGTGACCATCAGACCGGTGCCGACCAGAAAGAGCACAAAGCGTTTTTCCTCTGGCTGGTCGCGACGCAGGATCAGAAGGCCAGCCCAAACAGCCAGAGGCAAGGCCATCCAGGCAATAGCAACTTCCAACCACACCCTGAGACCAATGATCACCGCCACCAACAGGATCAGTCCGTATCCAACCCAGGGCAAAGCCGGTTTGAGTTTTCTCGCTGCAGATAAGGGGGTGTTTGCCATCCAATCGATGCTCTCCCAAACCAGCCAGGAAACAATTACGAACAGGAACAATCCCCAGTGGACAAGGTAGGAAAGGCTGGGAGTGTGCGTGCCGTGCCATAGATTGATCTTGGAATATCCCCAACCCAGCCAGCGAGTGAAAGGATAAAACAGCAGATTGGAGGCAATCACTAGCAAACCCACTCCCAGTGCAGCCTCTCCCACAATAGGTAGCCAACGCTTTAGCTTATCAGCCATACGGCCTTCCTCCTGAACCTCGCCCATGACGAGCGGACGCAACAGGCGATAAGCTACAATGGTGCTGACCAGCACCAGATAGGGATAATAATCTGAATAGTTGGTCGGGCGAAGAACGCCAATCAGCAATCCGCCAATTAGCAGGCGCGCTGCGCTCTGTAATTTCAATCTGACTTGGGGCATGAGCAGAATCGATAAAGCAAATGCCAGGGTTAACAAAGCCAGCGGCAGAGCGAACAAATGCGCGTGCGGGTCCGCATACAGCACGGTAAAGAAGGGAAACTCGGTGATCGGTTCGACATCATTAGGCGCCGGGATGGCGCGGCTGGGAATCCAGTACCAATCGCCCAGGCTGTAGGGCAGATTCATCCCCTTCAGGACTTCGATAAACCCTTGCACCGTCCAGATAGCGCGGCTCAGCAAGCTGGCGCCTTCAATATTTCCTCCAGGCGCAGCCAGTTTCTGGTAGCCATTCAGAATCATCCTTAAAGTGCCCAGGTTGCCCAGCACGGCCATGCCTAAGGCAGCCGAGATGCCGCCAATCCAGGAGAGCGTAAAATTGGGTTTCCCGCTCAGGGGATCGGACAGACGTCGGCGGGCAACCAGATTCCAACCCAGGGAGAATGCCCCTACTCCAATCAGGCTAAAGGTCGTCGGCAGGATCAAATTATAGGCAATCGCCGGGACAATGCCCAACCACTTGACGATTACCCCCATCAAAACAAAGCCGTAATAGTAATAGTTCAGATACCCACCCGCATACCAAGGATCATAAGGAGGGAAAGAAGTACTTTTCAGAACCGCGTTGAAGTAAGCGAAATCCATCGGTTTCTCGCCACCCTTCCACGGGTGCCATAAATCCGGGTTGCCCAAGCGAATCAAGAGATCGATCAAAAAGAAAGCTAGAAAGAGGATTTCGACCCACAGAAATTGTTTTTTGCGTAAGCGAAATTCTTGCCTTAAACCTTGCCAATCGAGCAGGGCAAACGCCAATGAGATTAGGAGCAGCGCTCCAAAGACGGCGCTGATCGTCCAGCGCTGGAACGGCACCCGCACCGAACCCAATAACCAAACAAAATAGGAGAGCAAAAGCAAGCCGAAGGCGCGCGATAAGGGATAGCCGCGGTCATCCAGACCGGCGAAGACCTGCCTGGTCAAAGGATAGACAACCCATCCCAACAGGCTGAGGGTTAAATACCAGACAATGACCGCAACCAGTTGATTTCGATTGTGCAAAGCGTTGCGGTTGAATAGCTCCGACCAGGTACCGCCGCTTTGTTGTTCGCGCAGGCGATCGGGCGGCAGGAGCAATAAGCCAGGAAATTTCGAAGCCTGGCGAGGTGTAAGATGGATAACCTTGGAAAGATCAACCGCGCTGAGCAGCCGCCGCACGCTCAATGAGTCGTAATCTTCACGCTTGCGAAAGATCAATACCTTCGGGTGATCGTAAACCGTGAAGGCTTCCTCGGCAAACTGGTCGTTGATCCGCCAGTTGCCGAGGTTGGGAAACGACTCAAAGACCTGCACTAACTCAAAGCCCAATTGTCCCTGAAACTGGCCTGGCTGGGCAACGTTGTAACACCAGATCACGTCTTTATCCTCAGGACAGCCGATCAATAAGCGATAATAAGCGGTAGAAAGCGGATAGCGTTCTGGCACCCGCGGCACGGTGCCCCACTGCCGATTCGAAGAAATAAAAATATAATCTGCCTGATCGAGGATGGAAAGGAAACGCGCCAGCTTTTCGGGGTTGTCGTCCCAGTACATCTCGAACACCAGATCGCGCTGATAGATACCTCCATAGCCATCGTAGCCATCCATACGCAAAGGCAGGCCGTCATCCCAAGAGCTTTCGTTGGCTGGAGCAGCCCCGGCAATGGCAATGGCTACCGACGGATCACCTTGCAGGGAGAGGGTAAGCTGAATTTGTTTCCCTGTTTCAACGACAATTGGTGGTGAAAAATTGAAGGTTGCCCGATCGCCGCGTCGGTCGGAGATGGACAAAAAATCGCCCTGCACCGTTGCACTCCAACTCGTTTCAGGCTGGGTAGTTTTGGCAAGGCTGAGGGTCAGCGTCTTTTCCTGGCGCAAATCGATGATATCGCGCACGTGGGCGAGAGTGATTTGCTCAATGCTCCCGCTGACGGCAGGGTTAAAGACGGTGCGGTAGGGCATAGCAGGAGTGATTAGATTGTCGTAAGGAAACGGTACAGGCTGCCGGTAAAGCGAGCCATCTTCCTGCCGAATGCTCACGTGGATTGGAGCCGGTACATTCTGGTAAATCCAGCGTGAAGCCGCCACCCGCGTCACCGGGCGGGTGTAAATGCGGGTGAAGGCAAACGCCCACAAGAAGGTCAGCCCAAGCACCAGGAAAGCCAGGCCGATTGCAAGAATGCGGCGCAGTTTCTCATTTTGCCAAAAGGAACTTTGCGCCGCTTGCTCACTCTTGCGGTTTTGCCAGAGCGCCAGAATTGCCCAGGCTGCCAGAATGGTCAAGCCTGGATAGGAGGGCAACTGATAGCGCATGGTCGGGTTGGGTTGGAAAGATTGCCAGGTGAAATAAAATGCTGTCCAACCCCATAACACGGCAGGCGCGCCGATCTCGCCCTTAAACAGCCGCCATCCCATCCAGAGAAAGCCCACCCAGGCCAAAAGACCCAACGGCAAACCCAGCCCCCAAACGGTCAGGTTTTGTCCCGAAAACCAGCGCGGACGGCGCGCCCATTGCAAAGCTGGCGGAAAATCGACATCGCCGGCGCTTTGATTGCGTTGTTCACGTATGTTTGCGACCCAGGCCGGGTTGGGTTTAACGCCGAAGAAGCCAGGCCCGGCGAATGCGTAAGGCTGAAAAACGCGGAAGGTCAGGATGCTCACCACTCCCGCCGCCACCAGGCACAAAAGCGCTTGATTCCAGAACGCCGCCTGAGTTTGCTCTTGCCAGCCCTGCCGGTGGGCTTTCCAGTAGCGCAGGCCAAACGCCAGCGGAAGCAAAGCTGCCAGGGGATAGGCGGTCAGCTTGGAAGCCATAGCGCATCCAAAACTGATCCCAAAAGCCAGGCTTGTCAGGAAAAGCGGCGAGCGCAACCATTCCCTCACCCCGCTCTCTGTGAGAGCAGTATCGGGGATAGGGCTTTCTCCCCTCTCCCCTTGTGGGAGAGGGGTTGGGGGTGAGGGTTTCCTCCCCTCTCCCCCTGGGAGAGGGGCAGGGGGTGAGGGGGCATCACACTCTCCCTCATCCCCGGCCCTTCTCCCTAAGGGAGAAGGGAGTTCTTTTCCCCTCTCCCCCCGGGAGAGGGGTTGGGGGTGAGGGTTGCCCCCCTCTACCTGTGGGAGCGAAGTCGGGGGTGAGTGCTTTCTCCCCTCTCCCCTTGTGAGAGAGGGGTTGGGGGTGAGGGATTCCTCCACCACCCGCACAGCAAAATACACTCCCAGAAAAATAAAGAAATTCAGGAAGGTGTCTTCCTTGAAGAAATGCGAAAGCTGGATCGGCAGCACGGCCAAACCATAAAAAGTAGCCGCTAGCAAACTTACCCCGCGCCCAAATAAAAGCCTGGCAGTGGTTGCCACCAGATACAGGGTCAACAAATCGAAGATTGCCGAAAGCGGGCGACCTACGGTGAGCATCTCGCGAAAACCTGAATGCCCGTAGATGCTTTCAACCAGATAGCGCGCCAGAAACATCGGCAGCGTGCCATAGACAAAAAAGCCATGGCCGCGATTATGCGGATTCAGTGACGAGGTGGCTGTATTGAAATATTCGCTCAGGCTTTTGACCGGGGCGATATCCGACCCAACCCAGACCAGAAAGCGTTCGTCCGGGTGGAGATACTGTTCTTCTCCCCAATCGATGCCGATAAAACGGAAATAGGCGGCAACCCCCAGGATCACCATCAGACCAAACCAGTAAAGCCAGACAGGCAGAGGAGAACGAGGGCGGTTGATGAACTTTGTCATAGGGTTATGATAACACTGTAAGGGTATGGTCAGAGTGTGAGCTTACGGATTTGTTTCTCCAGGGATGCGGGCGGTAGCGGGTGGCACAAAGTACAGATAGAAATTTTTCCCCTCCCAGGGAGACCGTTGTTCCTGCCAACTGCCCCAGGGATAAAGGCGTTGCAAGGCTTCCCGGCCGGCCGAGTCTTCCGGTTTGACGATAAAGAGCTTTGCGCCTTCATAAGCCAGGGTCAATTCGAGCTGATCTGGCCAGATGGCATAATCTTTGAGCGGATAGCCGGCATTGATGCCAACCAGGCGGGTGTCCACCCAATGCGGATAGGCGACCACCCATGCCGTGTCCGGCGTGCCGATCGTGCTGGCAAATTGTTGAATGATTTTTCCCATCTGGCTGGTATTCCAGGCTGACTGGGCATATTGGGTAAAATACTGGCGGAAAACCAGATCATAATCCTGCCCCATACTCAATCCTAACAGACAGAACGCCAGCAACCATCCCAGAGAGCGCCGCCAGCCGCGCTGAAAAGCCGCCTCGAAGGGGCGGATCAGGGCTTCGATAGCCAGAGCGGCTAACAGAAAAACGGGAATGATTGCCCCTGAAGTGCGATTCAAGATCGGATTCTCATCGGGGAAAGCAAGCGAAAGGACGGATGGCAAGAGAAGCCAGGGGATCGAGACGAGCAAGAAAAGGTCTTGCCAGGCAAAGCGGCGCAGATAGCGCAGCAGCACTAGCCAGCCGCCGATGAACAACAGGGCTGCGGAGACCACACTCAGGGCAGGCCGCCCAGGAATCGAAACCACCCAGACATTGCCATTGTTCCAAAAGAACATGATCAGCGCTCTCCACAAGTTGTGGAAGAAGATTTGAATGGCCGGGCGGTCAAGCGGCTTTTCAAGGTCGGAGAGACGTGTCAGTCCACGGTAGAAAAACATCTCCGGATTTTGTAGAGCATAGCGCAGCAAAGGCAGAAAGACAATTAACGAGACGACTACCACAATCATCAGGCCAATGAGCATGGCGCGCCGCTGAGCAGGGGTGGCGCGGTGCAGTAGTGCTAAGCCCACTGCCACCACTACAACTAAAGGAACGAGGCGGAACGGGGAGTACCCATGCAACCCCAAACCCAAAAATAGGCCGCATAAAATAAAATCTTTGGCGTTCGGTCGGCGCAACGCGCGAATCAAGTAATAGAGTGTCGGAGCGACAAAGAGAGGGTACAGGCTAAAGCGCAACCCAACGCGGGTGATGACGTTCAGCCAGTATGACACGCCTGCCAGGGTCATGGCAAACAGCCCGACGCGCGGGTTAGCTATTTCCTTCCCTAATAAGTAAATATAGACCAAGGTCATCAGGCCAGCAATGGCTGTGCCCAGCTTCAGACTCAAAAAACTCAGACCGGTGCCAAAGAGCTTTGCCATAGCTGCTGTGAGGAACATTTGAAATGCCTCTCGACCGGTATTGCGGGGATAAAAGATATGCCATTTACCGTCCAGCACCTCAGCCACATCGAGCAATTTCTCGGCGTGATCGCTCACCATCTCTGGCGGCACCTCAGCCAGCCGATAAAAGCGGAAGAAGAGGAGTACCAGGGCGGTAAGAACCAACAAGACAGTCCAGCGGTTGATGCGCACCTGCCATTCAGGCTTTTGAAGCCAGTGGATGACTCCCCTCAGCCATTCCAAACGGAACAGGGATAGAGGAGAAAATGCGCGTACAGTGAGCAGGATCGCTACTCCCCAGAGGATGAGATTTAATGGCGTGAAATCTCCTCCCCCAAAGGTCAGAAAAGCCAGCGCCGCACTGATCAATGCGCCTCCAAAAGCGGGTAAGTGCAGTTGGAACGCCAGCCCCTCTTCCTCATCCCCAGCCACTTCCCTCGCTCCTTGGGAGAGGGGTTGGGGGTGAGGGCCTACTCCCCTCTCCCCTTGTGGGAGAGGGGTTGGGGGTGAGGGCTCTCCCTCTGGGCGCTCCGGTAGGGGTGAGGAAATCTCACTCACTCCCTCATCCCCGGCCCTTCTCCCTAAGGGAGAAGGGAGTCCGTCTCCCCTCTCCCCCTGGGAGAGGGGTTGGGGGTGAGGGCCTACTCCCCTCTCCCCCTGGGAGAGGGGCAGGGGGTGAGGGCTTACTCCCCTCTCCCCTTGTGGGAGAGGGGCTGGGGGTGAGGGCCTACTCCCTTCTCCCCCTGGGAGAGGGGCGGGGGGTGAGGGAATCTCCCCCGATCGCTCCGGCAGCATCAGATACGACCTGAGACTTGCAAACAACAACACCATCGCCGCCACCCCATACATAAGCGCGCCCAGGGTGGCATTCGGGTTGGGCGGCTCCAGCGAGGCTTGAGCAAACAAAGCCAGGATCAGACTGGACAAACTGCTCAAAATTGCCAAACGCGCTGCCCGGGAAAGCGGCTGGGCCGCCAACGGAACCGCTCTGGCAGGTGCACCTATCGGACTTGCTTCCTCCAATGGCGGTTCGCTCTGAGCAGGTAGGCGGGCTGCTGTTGTTTCGCTCGGCGTTTCCTCAGATTGATCGGTTTCTTGCGCAAGGGTTGCCTTTGCTACCCTATCCGTTATCCCGACAGCTTCCTCATCCCCTCCTGCGTCAGGCGACCTGGAGCGGTTAAGAGCTTGCAGCCGGGCGGGCAAGCGCCGCCAATCTTTGAGGAGGGTCTTTACATAATCAAGGACAGTGGGTTCTTCCAAATGTGCCGCTTCCCATTCTGCAAAGATGAATACCTAAATGATACATCAAGCTGCAAGAGCAGACAAGACATCTTTGCGGGGATGAGCATGGTAAAATGGAACTCAGTTTCGGGAGAGTTTTTATGGAATTTCAGCATCTTTATTTAATTGTCGTCATTGTTGCTGCCATCGTTTTGTTTTCGCTTGAAATCTTTTCTATTGATGCCATCGCCCTGGCTGTCCTGCTCAGCCTGATCGTTGGGGGAGTCTTACCCCTGGATGAAGCTTTTCTCGGCTTTGGCAGTGAGACGATTATCATCATTGTTGGCTTATTGATTCTCACCGCCTCGCTGGTGCGCAATGGGGTGATTGACCTGATTAACCTGCGCTTACTGGGAAAGGTGCGCGGCGATTCCCTCCAACTGACCTTAATCCTGATGGCCATCGTTTCGGTCGTCAGCAGTTTTATTAGCAACACGGCTGCCACCGCCCTGTTCATCCCCATTGCCAGCGGCGTTGCCAGGCGCACCAACACCCCCCTATCAAAAGTCTTAATGCCGGTTGCCTATGCAGCCATCCTTGCCAGTTCGGTCTCTTTGATTGCCTCTTCGACCAATATTGTGGTCAGTGGTTTCATGCGTCAGTATGATTTGCCCGCTTTAGGCGTCTTTGAATTAACCCCGGTTGGTTTACCGATTGTGCTAATCGGTTTGCTGTACATGGGCCTGGTGGGGATTCGCTTGATCCCAAAACGCGAAGTCCCCCGCCGCTTGAGCGAGGAGTTTGGGTTGCGTTCTTATTTGACCGAGATCATCGTGCCCTCCGATTCGCCGCTGGTGGGAAAAACCTTTGGCGAAGCCAACATCGGCGCACAACTTGATTTGAACGTGGTAGCGATCTTGCGCGGCGATCAGCAAATCACTGCCCCCGATGCCTATCAGACCATTCACGCCAATGACATCCTGCTCGTCGAGGCCACCCGCGACCAGATCCTGGCAATCAAAGATGCCAGCGGGTTGGAACTGGCGCCCCAAGCCGCCTTTTCCAATCATGAGCTAGACCAGTTGGAGATGCGTTTGTACGAAGCCATTATCTTACCGCGCTCTTATTTGATCGGACGCACGCTGCGCGGAGCAAATTTGCGCCGCCGCTTTGGAGTCAACGTCCTGGCAATCCACCGCCAGGAAGAGACCTTAACCCAAAAGTTAAGTCAAATTGTCCTGCGTTTGGGAGATGTGCTCTTGATCCAGGGCGATGCAGAGGCAATTGCAGCTTTAGAGAACAACTTTTTTCTGCGCATTCTCAATCCGGTCAAAGAACGCCAGATTGACACGCGGCGCACTCACTTGACTCTGCTGATCTTTGGCGGCGTTTTGCTTGTCGCCGCGCTGGGATTGGCGCCGCTTTCGGTAGCGATTCTGAGCGGGACGATTCTGACTTTTCTCACCCGCTGTATCACCCCTGAAGAAGCCTACCGCGAAGTGGAATGGAAAGTGGTTATCCTGATCGGCAGTATGCTGGCTTTGGGGATGGCAATGGAAAAAAGCGGAACGGCCGCCTTTTTAGCCCGGCAACTTGTCACCTGGGTTGGGGATGCAAATCCGGTGTGGTTGCTGAGCGGATTTTTCTTCCTGGCGATGCTGCTAACCCAACCAATGTCCAATCAAGCTGCTGCGGCGGTTGTCTTACCTGTCGCCATCCAGACAGCTCTGCAATTGGGCTTGAACCCGCGCGCCTTTGCCGTCATGATTGCGGTCGGCGCCAGCACCTCCTTCATTACTCCCCTGGAGCCAGCCTGTTTGATGGTGTATGGTTTGGGGCATTATCGATTTTTTGATTTTGTCAAAGTGGGCTTTGTGCTCACCCTGTTTATTTTTGGCATTGCCGTTTTGCTGGTGCCGTTGATCTGGCCGTTATGATCTCGACACATCCATTGGGTTCAGGTTCTGGCTTTAGGGGCTAACCGCGCTCACCGGTTTCGGCGGCCGGTAAAACGATCGTGAAAGTTGTTCCCTGCCCCGGCGTCGATTCCACCCAGATTCGCCCCTGATGATCTTCAACGATCGATTTCACGATCGTCAAGCCCAAACCCGTGCCGCCAGTGTCTTCCGGTAAATTGCTTGCCCGATAGAACTTATCGAAGATATACGGTTGCTCAGCCGGCGGAATCCCCACCCCATGATCCCAGACCTGCAAGACCGCCTGGCCGTCCTCTTGTCGCGTGCGCACGCCTAGCCTACCCCCCTTTGGGGTGTACTTGATGGCATTGCTGACCAGATTATTGATCATTTGTTGAATCCGAACAGCGTTTCCCCAGATGAGCGGCGTAGAAGGGGAAATCTCCACTTCGAGTTTCTGACCCTTTTCGACTAGGAAGCTGCTAAGATTTTCAAGGCTCTGGCGGATCAACGGGCGTAAATCGATCAGTTCTTTGTGGGCATCCAGGCCGGCTTCGATGCGACCGAGGTCTAACAGGTCACTGATCAAGGCAGTGATCCCCTGCACGCTTGCCTGGACGCGCTGGATAAACTCCCGCTGGCGGTCATTGAGCGGCCCTACCCGACCGATCAACTCGGAATATCCTAGAATGGCGGTCAAGGGCGAGCGCAGGTCGTGGGAGACGGCGCTGACAAATTCCGACTTGACTCGATCCAACTCCTTGAGATGGGTGATATCGTGCATGGTAACGGCTATACCGACCTCTGGAATGGGGGTTAGCTGACAATTCCAGATGCGCCCATCTTCGAGGCGGATCTCGCCTCCTTTTGCCCATTGAGCGGGAGCTTGTCTCAGCATCAAGATCAAATCCTGGTTGGAAATGACCTGATCGATGGTTTTGCCCAAACAATCCGGCTCTTGTAGCCCAAAGGCGATCAGACAAGCCTCATTGATCAACAAAATTCGCCGCTCTTCATCCAGTACCAGCACCCCATCCCGCACGTTGGTGAGAATGGTATGGTATTTCTGACGTTCGCGCTCGATGGCGGTGTAGTAATGGGCGTTCTGAATGGCAATCGCCGCGTAGTCGGCAAGCGCTTCGAGCAGCATCAGATGATACTCCGAAAAAGGCTGGTCGCGCTTGCGATTGTAGATTCCCAGAACGCCAATGGATTGATCGCCCATCATTAATGGGACGTAGATAAGGGCGCGCACCAGAAAAGCGGTTTTGATTTTGGTGAGTTCGCCGCCGCTTAAGATCACCGCTTTTTGGGTGCGGACGACTTCACCCAACAAAGTGTCAAAAATCGGGACGCGCAGGATGTCCGTCTTTTGTTGCCCAACCGAGTGGGCGGCGCGCAAGATCAGGTTTCCGCTCTCCTCGTCCAGGAGCATCAGATTGCCCTCTTCGGCATCGGTTACCTCAACTGCGGCGATAACCACCTCTTTCAACACTTGGTCGAGGTGCAAAGAAGCCGAAATTTTTCCGCCGATGCGATGCAATCGTTCCAGATCTTCCACGCGTCTCTCGAGCGATTGGGTGTGCCGTTTGCGCTCGAATTGCAACCACTTCTGCCAGTCTTCCCAGCGCTGGACGGCGCGGTTGATGGTTAGGAGAGCCTGCACCTGATCGTTTTGGGCGGTTAGCACTGCCTGAAATCCATCTTGATAGCGACGCAGGATTTCCTCTGGGGTGGCTTGCGCAGTGTAGTAAATGATGGGCAGAATCGGAAAATCTTTGAACAGAGAACGCAAGGTTTTGCTGGAAAGGGAGTCGTCCACAATCAAAGCGTTCGGCAGTTCGCTTTGAAGGCGGGGTTTGAGCTGATTTTCTTCGCTCACCCGTTCCACCTGGTAACCGGCCGGCTGGAGAATTTGCACAGTCAGGTGGTTGGCAGCAGCGTCATCTTCTATGAACAGGGCAATGAGCTTCGATCGAACCATGATTATTCCCTACATGCGTGAAGTATACCAATTTGGGTAAAACGCTCAGGAAGGATTTGTTTTCGAAAGCACCTCTTCAAGTTGCAGCAATTGCTCGCGCACGTTCAAAACCCATTGCCTTTGGCGAGCAGTCAGCAGTGCCCCTTCCGCTGCCAGGAACTGGCTCAAGGCCGTTTGCGCCGTTTGGGCTTTCTCCAATGCGGAGAGCAGTTGTCCTTTGAGTTGTTGGTTTTGTCGTTCCGGGTAGGACTGATGCAAACGTTTTTCAATGGTGCGGATGAGTTGCAGATTCATCAGGGCAATGCCGGTATAGTCAACCACCGCCTCGGCAAGCGATTGGGCAGGAGGCTCGAACGGCTGAGCTTGCCTTCTCAATAAGACGAACATCCCCAGCACTTCCTGCTTAACTTTGAGCGGCAGAATTAAGGCCGATTGGCCATATTTTGATAGAATAAAGGGTTTGAGAGGCTCGCCATGAATCGAGAGCGGTTCACCCGATTCGGCAACCAGACTGGAAACACCGTCATCCCAGGCTTTGTTCAACAGGGGCTTAATCTCGGCCGGGAAGTGCAGAGCTGCGCGCAAGAAATAGGCTCGCCCTCGCTCTGCCTGCAGGATAACCAGACCGCGATCGGCTTTGCTCAAAAAGACACAATGTTCTAAAGCGGTTTCAATTAATTTCTTTGGGTCGGTCAGGGCAGTAATCGCTTTGCCAGCGTTGATCAGGGCGGTCAGGTCGTTGATCTGTTTTTCCAGCTCCTGATTCAGGCGAGAAAGTTGATTGACCAGCGCCTGCCGTTCCTGCTGGGCGCGGACTTGTTTCAAGACTCGTTCGACGATGGTGACAATTTCGGTCTCCTGGGCCGGCCAGCTCAGGAAATCGGCTGCGCCGAGGCGAAAGGATTGTAGGATATCTCCCTCTCTGGTCTCTTCGGCTAGGACAATGAAAGGAATTTCGTAGCCCTGCGATTGAACAGCAACCAGCAGGTCTTTGCCCGAAAGGCCGGGCAGATTGAGATTGGCAATAATCAAATCGGGTCGAATGCGGCTGATCTCCTGCAGAGCTGCGGAGGCATGGAGGACGATGTCAACCTGATATCCTAACGGGCGGAGAGTTTGGCGGGCGATGCGATCGCTGATGGAAGCGTTATTCTCGACCAAAAGAATATGCTCACGGCGCGATTTCATACTATAATCATAGCATGGAAGTATTAAAAACGGGAACGAAGTTCAGCGAAGCGGGGAAGTTGCCTGACGACAACCGTTCGTTCCCACAAAATCCTAATGACGAGAGAGGAGGATGGCATGTTAACCGACCACGATTTGCGCGAGCTCTTAGACTTTCAAGCTTCCAGCGCCGTTGTCAGTTTATATCTGAACACTGATCCATCCGCAGGGAACAAAGAAACCCATCGGCGTCATTTGCGCGCTTTGTTGCGTCAGGTAGAGTCGCCGGCCGATGTGGAGGCCATTGAGCGGTATTTTGAGCACGAGTTCGATTGGTCGGGACGCAGCGTTGCCGTATTCTCCTGCGCCAGGCAGGACTGGTTTCGCTCGTTCCCTCTGGCAATCCCATTGCGCAGTCGGGTGCGGGTTAGCGATCGCCCGCATGTCAAACCTCTGGCAGACTTACTGGATTCCTATGGCGGCTATGGAGTGGCATTGGTGGATAAACAGGGAGCGCGCTTTTTCTACTTTCATCTCGGAGAGCTCATCGAACAGGAAGGGGTGTTGGGCGAAGCGGTGCGCCACACCAAACGCGGCGGTGGTTCTCAGGCCGCCGGGCGGCGCGGCGGCATCGCCGGACAAACGAATTATACTGAGGAGGTGGCTGAACGCAATCTGCGCGAAGCAGCCGAATTTGCAGCCCGCTTTTTCTCGGAAAATAACGTTCGCCGCGTCTTAATCGGCGGCACAGAGGAAAATGTCAATCTCTTTCGCAGTCTGTTGCCAAAGGCATGGCAAAGTCTGGTGGTGGGGACGTTTCCCATGAGCATGACTGCCAGCCATACCGAAGTTCTGGAACGTGCCATGCAGATTGGCGAAGAGGCAGAACGGCGACAGGAAGCCAAATGGGTCGAATCGTTGATTACCGCGGCGGCAAAAGGGAAGAACGCTGTACTGGGGTTGGAGGATACCCTCAAGGCTTTGAACGATGGACGCATCCAGACTCTGTTCATCCTCGAAGGGGATCGTCAACCGGGGTATCAGTGCACCCAGTGCAGCTACTTAACCTCCGTAGAAGTGGCGACGTGTCCCTATTGCGGCGGAGCGGTCAAGAGCATTCCCGATGCGGTGGAGCTTGCCGTTCGGCGCGTGATGCAGAACGGCGGCGAGGTGGAAGTGCTACGGCAGAATGAAGCCCTTGCCGCAAAAGGGCGCATTGGCGCTTTGCTGCGCTATTAGCCCACGGCAACGCCGCCAGAGTTCTTCAGAGCACCTTCCTGACAGCAAGCGCAAACCTTCGCTTTTGGCAAGAATAGTTAAATCGACTCAGCCGTCGAAGATGGCGGCTGGGTCATTTTCTTAAGCGTGAGCTGTGTTCTCCCTGTGCGCCAGGTGGTAAACCAGGCCTTGCACAGAGGAGCCCTCCCCGCGGTCAGTGAGTCTGTTCCCCAAGGTAGATTTGGATGCCCATCCGGGCGATCTGGTCGAGCTGGGCTTCGAGCCAATCGAGGTGGTTTTCCTCGTCTTCCAGAATGTCTTCCAGTAATTCGCGCGTGCCGTTGTCATGCAATTCAGTCGCCAGGCGAATGGCGTCGTTATACATCTTGACCGCTTCGCTTTCTGCGCCTTCATCGCTCTTCAATTGCTCTTCGACCGTTGAGCCGAGGTGGATCTTTGCCAGTTCACTGACAATTGGCTTGCCCTCCAGGAAGATGATGCGGGCAATCAACTTCTCGGCATGACGCATTTCATCCATGGCGCGCTTTGCATTGGCTTCATGGAGCTTTTCATAGCCCCAGTTAGCGCACATTTCGGAATGCACCATATATTGATTGATGGCTGCCAGTTCTTCGGCGAGCAAAGCATTCAGGGTTTCAATGACTTTTTCGTTCCCTTTCATTTTTTCCTCCAGAACAAATCTCAAGTCGAGCGCTGTTTGGAACACCGCTTCGACTTGGGTGTAGGTATGTGCATTGCTTGAATAATAATCCATTTTGGCAAAAAGGGCAATGCTATTTTTGAGCATTTGAAACCGCCAGGGAACACGAAATCATCCGCGAAGGAAGGCGAAGGGACACGAAGAATAAAAGCATCATCGCCGAAAACATCGAGCCGAGATAAACTTGAGCCCACCCGTGCAGCGAGGGTGGGCGTCAATTTTTCTCAGCGATCGGGTTACTTAACCCTTGTCAAATCCGAGAAGGTTGGTATAATTCCGCTCCAAGATGGCAAACGTTGCTTCCCACGCCCATCATCATCCTGCCTTCTCCGGCTTGGCCGGGTGGCTTTGGCGCGTGGGTTGAGCAGCCCATCGGTTTACTACCTTCAGCCACCAAACGCCCCCGGTCTAGCGCCGGGGCGTTTTTTTATTCTGCGGAACAGAAAGGAAGCGCAAGATGAGCAATCGCACCCAAATCCGCCTGGCTTTGCCCTCCAAAGGGCGTTTAGAGCTGCAAGCGCTGGATTTTTTGAGCCTGGCCGGCCTGCCGATCTTCAAACCCAACCCGCGCCAGTATCAGGCAACCATCCCGGCCCTGCCGCAATTGAGTGTCATCTTTCAGCGCGCCGGCGACATCGTGGTCAGCGTGCGCCAGGGCAGCGTGGATTTCGGCATTACCGGCCTGGATGCGGTCGAGGAAAAGCGCGGCGAGAACGGCGAAGTGCTGGTCTTGCACGATCGTCTGGGTTTCGGGCAGTGCGCCCTGAAGCTGGCGGTGCCCGAAAGCTGGAGCGAAGTGGTTGATCTAGACTCTTTACGGCGCAAAGCCGCCCAACTCGGGCGACCCTTGCGCGTGGCAACCAAGTTCCCCATCCTGACCGGACGGTTCCTGCAAAACCATGCCATACCGCACACCCTGATTGCCGCCGAAGGCACGCTGGAGACCGCCCCCAACATCGGTTACGCCGACCTGATCGCCGACTTAGTCTCCTCCGGTCAGACCTTGCAGGATAACCGCCTGCGCCCGCTGCTAGACGGCGAAATCCTGCGCTCCGAAGCCGCCTTGATTGCCAATCGGCAGGCTTTAAAGGAGAATCCAGCCGTGCTCGAGATGGGGCGCCAGTTGTTGGAGTACATCGAGGCTCACCTGCGCGCCAAAGAGAACTTGCTGGTGATTGCCAACATGCGCGGCGAGAGCCCCGATCAGATCGCGGCCGCCATGTTCACCCGCCAGGTGATCGGCGGTTTGCAAGGACCAACCATCAGCCCGGTGCTGGTGCGCGAAAAAGCGCAAAGCTGGTATTCGGTGACCATTGTGGTGCGCCGCGACCAGCTCAGCCAGGCAATTGCCGAACTGCGCTCGATCGGTGGCAGCGGCATCATCGTCACTCCGGTGACCTATATTTTCGAGGAAGAGCCGCCCCGTTACAAGGCGATGCTGGCGGCCGTGCAGGAAAGCGTTGCATGAGTTCCCTGAAGAAAAAATTGTTAACCACAGAGAGCACCGAGAGCACGGAGAGATAACCTCTCTGTGTCCTCCGTGGGCTCTGTGGTAAAAGAATTTTAGAAAAGGAGTTCAACGGTGCAAATTCGCCCTCATATCGAAAACCTACCGCCCTATACCCCTATCGAACCCTTTGAGGTGCTCTCGGCTCGTCTCGGCCGCCCGCCAGAAGCAATCGTCAAGCTGGATGCCAACGAAAACCCTTATGGCCCGCTGCCGCAAGTGCTCCAAGCCTTGGCCGAATTGCCGTTTGTGCACATTTACCCCGATCCCGAAAGCCGCGCCCTGCGCCAGGCGATTGCCGAATTCCTCGCCGTGCCGATGGAAACCATCCTGGCTGGCGCCGGCGCAGACGAGCTGATTGACCTGCTGATGCGCGTCTTTCTGGAGCCCGGCGATGGCGTGCTGATTTGCCCGCCCACCTTTGGCATGTATGACTTCGACGGGCGGCTGAACAATGCCCGTGTGATCGAGGTGCCCCGCCGGGAGGATTTTTCGCTCGACCTGCCTGCCCTGCGCCGCGTGGTTGAAACCGAACGCCCTAAAGTGCTCTTTCTGGCTACCCCCAACAATCCGGACGGCTCGCTGCCGGATGGCTCAGAACTAGAGGAGCTCCTGAATCTGCCAACCCTGGTGGTGCTGGATGAAGCCTATATCGAATTTGCCGATCCCCAGGGCAGGCTGGGGCACAGTGTCAGCCGGGTTGGGCAGGTCTCCCAACGGCGCAATTTGGTCGTCCTGCGCACCTTTAGCAAGCTGGCTGCGCTGGCCGGCTTGCGGGTTGGTTACGGCGTCTTTCCCGACTGGCTGATGCCCACCCTGTGGAAAGCCAAACAGCCCTACAACGTCAACGTCGCCGCCAGCACGGCCGCCATTGCCGCTCTTCAGCACGCCGATCAACTGGTGGAAATCGTCCGGCGCCTGATTGCCGAGCGGCAGCGTCTGGCGCAAGCCCTTGCCCGCTATCCTTTCCTTACCCTCTACCCTTCACAGGCAAACTATCTGCTAATGCGCGTGCAGGGAATCGAAGCCGCCGAACTGAAACGCAGGCTGATGGTCGATTACGGCATTCTGGTGCGCTATTTCAGCACGCCGCGCCTGAAGGATTGCATCCGCATCAGCGTTGGCAAACCCCAGGACACCGATACTCTGCTGCAGGCGCTGGATGAGATTGCCAGGGAGGTGCTTTGATGCGTGTGGCTGAATTTTCCCGCAAAACCGCCGAGACGGACATCTCGATTTCGCTCAACCTGGATGGAGCTGGCAAGACGGAGATCAAAACCGGGCTGGGGTTTCTCGACCATCTGTTAACCAACTTTGCCCTACACGGTCTCTTCGACCTGCATCTGCATGCTCAAGGGGATTTGCACGTTGACCCGCACCACACGGTCGAGGATGTCGCCCTGGTGTTGGGCAGCGCGTTTGATCAGGCCTTAGGCGAACGGAGAGGAATCGTGCGTATGGGGGATGCCTTTACCCCCATGGACGAGACGCTGGCGCATGTGGCGGTCGATCTCTCCGGTCGTCCGTATGCTGTCGTTCAAGTCGAGTGGAAAACGGCGGCAATCGCCCAAATCCCCACCAGCCTTTTCACCCATTTCCTCGAGTCGTTTGCTATCACGGCACGCAGCAACCTGCACGCCCGCGTGCTCTATGGGCGCGATGACCACCATCAGGCAGAAGCGCTCTTCAAGGCCCTCGCTCGCGCTCTGGAGCAGGCAACCCGCCTCGACCCGCGCCGCGCCGGGCACATCCCCTCCACCAAAGGCAGTCTAGCATGAACAGGCACAAACGTATTTTGCTCCTGGATGTCGGCACGGGCAACCTGCAATCCGTGCAAAAAGCCCTCGAAGCGGTGGGGGCAGAAGTGGTGCGCAGCGATTCGCCCAGACCGCTGGCGGATTACCCCAAAATCGTCCTGCCGGGAGTGGGCGCTTTTGGCGATTTCATGCAGCGCCTGCGCGCCTTAGGGTTGGAAGAGGCTTTGCATCAGGCTCTCGCCCGCGGGGCGATCCTGCTGGGGATTTGTGTCGGGATGCAAGCCCTGTTTGAATCCAGCGAAGAGATGGGGTTTCACGCCGGGCTAGGTTGGCTCAGCGGGCGGGTGGTGCGCTTTCCGCAGCGCCCTCTGCTCAAAGTGCCCCACACCGGTTGGAATGAGCTCTGCATGCAGCAGCAGCATGTGTTGTTGAACGGTTTGCCCGAGCGCCCCTTTGCCTACTTCAACCACTCGTATTACTGTCTTGCCGAACAAAGCCAGGATTGTCTCGCCTTGACCGAGCATGAGGTAACCTTTGCCAGTGTGGTCGCTCGCCAGAACCTGTGCGGCGTGCAGTTTCATCCCGAAAAGAGTCAGAAGGTAGGGTTAAAAATCTTGCAAAATTTTGTGGAGTGGCAACCATGAAAGCGTTTACGATCTTTCCTGCAATTGACCTACGCGGCGGGCGGGTCGTCCGCTTACAGCAAGGCAACCCAAAGCGCATAACCGTCTATGCCGAAGACCCGCTGGCGGTTGCCGAGCAGTGGGCAGCAGCCGGGGCGCGCTGGATCCATCTCGTTAACCTGGACGGTGCTTTTGGTGAGACGGGGCATGCCAATCAAAGGGCGGTGGCGGCGATTGGCCGCGCCCTGCAAGGAACGGAAGTGTGCCTGCAATTTGGAGGCGGCTTGCGCTCGCTGACCGATATCGAGCAAGCCTTCGCTCAGGGCGCAAGGCGGGTGGTTTTAGGCACCCTGGCACTGGAAAAGCCAGCCGCCCTGCACCAGGCAATCCAACGCTTCGGGGCATCCCGCATTGCGGTCGCCCTGGATGTGCAAGAAAAGTTCGTCGCTGTGCGCGGCTGGCGGGAGAACAGCCGCATCAACGCCCTGCTTGCCGTCCGTCAGATGTTGCAAAGCGGCGTGCAAACCCTGATCTACACCGACATCACTCGGGATGGGATGGGCAGTGGCTTGAACCTGGAATTCGCCCGCCAACTGTTGCAGGTTGGCTCCATCGAGCTGATTCTCTCCGGCGGTGTGCAGAGCCTGGCAGACCTACGCGCCGCCCGCCAGCTTGGAGCCGACGGCGTCATCATCGGCAAAGCGTTGTACGACGGGCGAATTGACCTGAAAGCGGCTTTGCAGCTCGAGGCTGAGCCATGCTAACCAGGCGCATTATCCCCTGTTTAGACATCCGAGATGGGCGCACGGTCAAAGGGGTGCGCTTCGTCAACCTGCGCGATGCCGGCGACCCGCTGGAACAAGCCCGCGCTTACGAAGAACAGGGAGCCGACGAATTGGTCTTTCTGGACATCTCAGCCACGCCGCGGGGCAAACAGACCACCCTCGAACTCGTCCGGCGCGTCGCCGACCATGTCTTTATGCCCCTGACAGTTGGCGGAGGGGTGCGCACGGTGGACGACATTCGCAACCTGTTGCTGGCCGGCGCCGACAAGGTGAGCATCAATACCGCTGCGGTGCGAGACCCCCATGTGTTGGAAGAGGGCGCCATGCGCTTTGGCTCTCAGTGCATCGTCTTAGCCATCGATGCGCGGCGGCGCGCAGATGGCAATGGGTGGCAGGTGGTGGTCGTTAGCGGGACAACCCCCACCGAACTGGACGCCATAGAATGGGCGCAACGGGGCGTCGAACTGGGCGCCGGCGAAATCCTCCTGACCAGCATGGACACCGATGGCACCCTGAACGGCTATGACATCGAGTTGACCCGCACCATCGCCCAGGCCGTAACGGTGCCGCTCATCGCTTCGGGCGGGGCTGGCAAAGCGGAGCATTTTGTGCGTGTCTTTCAAGACGGGCTGGCAGACGCAGCCCTGGCTGCTTCGGTTTTTCATGATGGCTTGATGCGCATCCCCGAACTCAAGGCTTTCCTGAGCACCCAAGGCATCCCAATCCGCATTGCTTGACGAGGTGCAGGATGGAGGAATCGGTTAGATTAGAGGATTTGCATTTCGACTCGCAAGGGTTGTTGCCGGTGATCGTCCAGGAGGCGCGCACCCAACAGGTGTTGATGCTTGCCTACATGAACCGCGAAGCGTTGGAATTGACCCTGCAAAGCGCCGAAATGGTCTTCTGGTCACGCAGTCGCCAGCAGTTGTGGCGCAAAGGCGAGACTTCCGGCAACCGCCAACGCCTGGTTGCGCTGCGCGTCGATTGTGATGCCGATTGTCTGCTGGCGCTGGTCGAGGCAGCCGGGCCAGCCTGCCATACCGGTAACCCCAGTTGTTTTTATCGGGCACTGGAAAGAACGGAGGGAGCATGAGTCTGGCGTGGCTTTACCAGGTGATTGTCGATCGCCAAATGAATCTCCCCCCCGATTCGTACACCGCCCAGCTCTTTCAGGCTGGATTGGGACGGATTGCCCAAAAAGTCGGCGAGGAAGCCACCGAGACCGTGGTGGCTGCCCTTGCCGAAGATGAGACGCGCCTGATCAGCGAGATCGCCGATCTGACCTATCACGTTTTGGTGCTGATGGCCGCCCGGGGTATCCCTCTCGAAGCCGTACAGACCGAGCTGGAGCGACGTCACCGATGATTCGCATCCTCTTGCTGGATATTGACGGGGTGCTGGTGCGCCCGCTGGGCTACCGGGCAGCGTTGCGCGCTTCGCTGGCAACCTTTGCGGCGTGGATGGGGTGTGGCTCTTTCCAGGTCGAGGAGGAGGTGATTAGCCAGCTCGAGGCGCAGGGAATCAGCAGTGAGTTCGATATGCTGCCCTTGCTGGTCGGTGCGTTGTTCGATGCCATCCTCGCCAACCGCGGCGCGCTCGTCCTGGCTGCAGACCCCGAGCAAGCCGCCCATCAGGTGGCTGCCCTACACCCTTTGCCGCCGCGCCGTTTGCAGGTGCCGTCCTTTCCGCTCCAGGAGGGCATTTTCCCAGCCGAAGCGGCCTATCGGAGTGGCATTTATCCGCACCTGCCGGATGCCTTGCGGCGCAGCCTGCTCCTGAACACTCGGGATGTGTTTCAATCTGCCGCCACCCGCCTCTTCCAGCAGTATGTTTTAGGCAGCCAGCGCTTTAGCGAAGTATACGGCTTGACGGCGCAGGTGCAGGCGCCAGCCTATCTCCAGACCTACGATCAGCCGCTGCTGGACGCAATCTGCCGCAAGCGCCTGGAAAACGCCTGGCGGAGCGGTGAGATTCGGGCGGCCGCCATGACCGCTCGACCGTCACTGCCACCGCGGGGAGTGACCCCGCCCGCAGAACCCTATCCTCCCGAAGCCGAAGCCGCCCTGGAGTTGATCGGCTTGCCCGACCTGCCGCTGGTCGGCCTGGGTAAGCTGGAGTATGTCGCCAGGCAGGCAAAGCTGGCGGTAGAAAGCCTGCTCAAGCCTGCACCTGCCCAAGCCCTGGCTGCCACCCTGGTTGCTTTGGGGGACGATGAACTTGCTGCCCTTGAAAGGGTGGTTGCCTGGTTGCGCCAGCCCTCTCAGGCGCTGCGCTCTGAGCACCTGCCTGAGCAATTGGAACTTCACGTAGTGGAAGATACACTGGGAGGCATCCGCTCGGTGCACACCGCAGCAGCAGTGTTACAGCAAAGCGGTTATTCGGTGAGCGTTTACGCCTGGGGGCTGACCGACGGTAATCCGCTGAAACGGGAAACCCTTGCGCGCCATGGGGTGCACTGTCATGATACCTGGGAGGAAATCTTGGATCAGATGGGGCTTGCGGAGGTGAGTTAGGGTGTTTTTTACCCCAGAGAGCACAGAGAGCACGGAGAAATTTAAGAAAAAGTGAGCCTGCTGGACATTGCTAAAGACGATGAAAACAGCAGGCTCACCGAAGATCTCAGCGCGGGACAGGAACACGCTGAGAAGCCGGTTGGTAAAGGTTTTAAATCGTCGGCCAGCGCGAACCTAATTTCAAGCCGGCCCGCAAGGCAACCTCCTGCGCCCGGAGGCGCGCCTCATTGACGATGGCGATTTCATCTAAGGTTTTCACCTGGCGATGTTCCATCACGATCTGGCCATCGATCACGACCGTATCCACATCACTGCCATGGGCGGCATACACCAGGGTTGAGACCGGGTCGAAGGAAGGCGTGAGATGTGGCGCATCGGTGTTGACGATGATGAAATCTGCCAGCTTGCCGGGCTCAAGCGAGCCGAGCTGGTCTTCCATCCCCAGCGCTTTTGCGCCGTAGAGGGTTGCCATTTCCAGCACGGTCTCGGCCGGCACTACGGTCGGGTCGCTTTCGCGCAGGTTCGCCAGATACGAGGTCAGGCGCAGATCGCGGATCATATCGTAGGTATTGTTGCTCGGGCCGCCGTCACAGCCAATGCTGACATTGACGCCATGTTCCAACATGCCCTTCACCGGGGCGATACCGGTGGCGGTTTTGGCGTTCGAAGCCGGGTTATGGGAGACATGCGTGCCGGTCTCGGCAAGGATTTTCCAATCCTTCTCATCCGTCCAGACACAATGCGCCAAAACGGTGTTTTTCCCCAACAAACCCATGTCGAGCGCAAACTCAACCGGCGTGCGGTAGCCTTGTTCGTGAGCGTAATCATGGTCTTCACGCACTTCGGATAAATGCATGGTAATGCCCATCTTTCGCTCTCTGGCAAGGCGCGCCACTTCGCGATACAGTTCAGGGGTGACGCCGCCAGGCGTGCGCGGCCCAAACCAAACGCGCAGGCGGCCATTGGCTGCCCCATCCCATTTGTCGTGCATCAAGAGAGTATTGCGCAAGCTGGTCTCGCCATCTTCTACCATGCCTGGATACATCAAGCCCTGCTTCTTGGCATACGAAGGCAAATCCATCACGATTTTGCCGATTGCGCCACGGATGCCGGATTGAACCACCACCTCGGCAACTCCATCAAAGCCATAGCGCTCGGCAAGATTAACCTCGATGAAGGCGGTTGTTCCCGATTTAATCATCTCCAGAATGCATAAGGCGGCGCTTGCCCGCCCATCCTCAGCCGTGTAATTTCCCTGTAAAACCCATACCCGTTTCCCCAACCAATCGAGCAACCCAAGGTCATCGGCGCAGCCCCGGATCATCGCCTGGGCAAGGTGAATATGGGTATCGATCAGCCCGGGTAACAGGATGTTGCCGTTGCAGTCATAACGCTCCATCTCCGGGTATTGTTCCAGCAACTGATTTGTTTTTCCTACCGCTAAGATGCGATTGCCTTCAATGGCAACTGCCCCGTTCAAGATGATCTCTCGTTTTGCATTCATTGTGATGACCGTTGCATGATGAAATAACATACCAATCCTCCAAAGACTATTTTTCTGGATAGGGTTTGCCCAAACTGGCCGGCGAGTCGCCGCGGTTGACAAAGACCACAAAGGTGATCAGCGTCAGCAGGTAAGGGAACATCAACAAGAACTCATAGCGGATGGGCAAACCAAAGCCTTGCAGGCGTAACTGCAAGGCATCGGCAACGCCAAAAAGCAGGCAGGCCAGGGCGACATTCAGCGGTTTCCAGCGTCCGAAGATGATTGCCGCCAGAGCAATAAAGCCGCGCCCACTGACCAAACCTTCGGTGAAAGCGGAAATCTGCCCAAGCGACAGGAACGTACCGCCCAGGCCAGCCAACATGCCGCTCAGGATCAGGGCAAGATAGCGCATTTTCATCACATTAACTCCCACCGTTTCTGCAGCGCGGGGATGTTCACCACAACAGCGCAACTTCAGCCCCCAGGTGGTCTTATAGAGCAAGAAGGTGAAGAGTGGGATGAGCACATAAGCCAGATAAACCAGCGGCACATGTCGGAAGAAAATCTGCCCGATGAACGGAATGTCGGAGAAGAGCGGAACATTCCACACTTCAAAAGAAGGAACGAATTGAGAAATGCCTGCCTTATACATGCTGCGGAAGAAAAAGGAAGATAACCCCAGAGCAAAGATATTCAAGCCGGTGCCCAAGACCACCTGATCGGCGCGCCAGGTGATACTCAAATACGCAAACAACAGGCCCAACAGCCCACCGGCAAGCATGCCGCCCAATGCACCCCCCCATTCCGAGCCGCTGAGCAATGCGCCAAGGTAAGCGCCAAAGGTGCCGGCGATCAACATACCCTCCAAACCGATGTTTAATACCCCGGAAAGTTCATTGATGATGCCTCCTAGGGCAGCAAATAAGAGCGGTGTAGCCAGGCGCACCCCGGCTGCCAGGAGAGAAATCAAAAAGGGAAGCCAGAGGAACTCATTCATGGACTAACCGCTCCCCTCCCTTTTGCGTGAAAACAGCGTCCGCAATGGCGTGCGCCAGCGAACCATCGCGCTGACCGCCACAAAGAAAATCACTATCGCTTGAAGGACATCGACAATGGTCACCGGCACACCGGCTAAGGCTTGCATATTGTTGGCGCCCACCTGTAACGCTCCAAACAACACCGAGGCGAAAATGATGCCCAACGGGTGATTGTTGCCCATCAGGGCAATGGCAATGGCCGAATAACCCAAGCCCGGTGAAAACATGTCCCGCAAGCGGTGTTGCACCCCCAGGACTTCCACCGTGCCTGCCACGCCAGCCAAGCCGCCGCTGACCACCATGACAATGACCATGATGAAAGTGGTGTTCATCCCAGCGTAATGCGCTGCAGCAGGGCTGCTGCCCACAGCCCGCGCTTTGTAACCAAACGCCATGTGGTAAGTAACCAGATATAAGATGACTGCCAGAACCAAACCCAGTAAGAAACCGGCATGCAACCGGGTAGGAGGCCAGATCAACGGAAGCTGACTGGAGGCTTGAACTTCAGGGGTTTGCGGTAGAGCAGCTTCCGCAAAAGGATTATCGCGCAAAGGCCCATGGGTAAAGTAGCTCACAATGTAGATGGCAATATAATTGAGCAAGATCGTTGTGATCACTTCATTGATGTTATGTCGGGCTTTGAGATAACCTGGCAACAAGCCCCACAGGCCACCACCGACAAAGCCGCCTAACAAAGAGAACGAAATGTGCAACCAAGCCGGTAATCCCCAATCTTGAATCCCGATTGCCGTCCCCAGCAAGGCGCCAATGTAAAGCTGACCTTCGGCGCCGATGTTAAAAACACCGGTATTGAAGACAAAACCCAGTCCCAGCCCAATGATCATTAAGGGGGTGGCTTTCACCAGCACCAGCCCTACCTGATAATTGCTCCTGGCAATGCCTTCCCACATTTTTTGATAGGCAAAGAAAGGGTCTGTCCCGGTTAACGCGATCAAGAAGGCGCCAACGATTAAAGCGGCGACAACCGCTCCAAAAGGCAGCAACCCAATTTGCAGATAACTCAGCCAACGCGCCCGAGCGGCCGGTGAAGGAGAAGAGAAACCCACAGAGGGATCTTTTTCCATCAGGCTATCGCCTCCAACCGTTCCCCTAACATCATGCGGCTAATGGCCGGTAGGGAAGCGACCTCGCCAGGCACAATCCCCAAAATTTCCCCTCGAAAGAGAACCGCAATGCGATCGGACAGCGCCAGCAATTCATCCAGGTCGGCGGAAATCAAGAGGATTCCGATGCCTTTCTGTTTTTGGGCATACAAAAAGCGGTGAACACTCTCGGTTGCTCCAACATCCAGCCCCCGCGTTGGATGCACGGCGACCAGCAGCCGCCTGGCTAACTGTAACTCGCGGCCGAGAATGACCTTCTGTTGATTGCCGCCCGAAAGTTCTCCAACCGGCTGCATCAGACTGGCGGCGCGGATGTCGAATGCCTGGATGATCTGTTGAGCGTTCAGGCGCACAACCTTCTCGCGTAGAAAGCCGTGGGTGTTATAGGGTGGATCATCCAGACTCTTCAACACCAGGTTATGAGCAATGGAAAAGTTCTTTACCAATCCCACCCTCTGACGGTCGGCCGGGACGTATCCCAGCCCGGCTGCTTTCATTTTTTGGGGAGTTGGGTTGAGAATCGGTTGCCCTTCCAGGAGCATATCCCCTTCGGTATAGGGAATCAAGCCACAGACGACATCGGCCAGTTCTTCCTGCCCGTTGCCATCAATGCCGGCAATGCCCAGGATCTCACCGCTGTGCACGGTGAGGGTTACCTCTTTGAGGACGCGACCCGCTTTGGGGCGAAGGAGGGATATGCCTTTCAGTTCCAGAATTGGGTGGGCCGCGCCGCCTTTCGGAAAGCTGTCAGCGAGCGCCACGGCCCTGCCGACCATCATTTCGGCTAAGATTTGCTGCGTGGCGTGGCGGGTCTCGATGGTGCCAACCCGCTTGCCCTGGCGCAGGACGGTAATGCGATCGCTAATACGCAACACTTCATCGAGTTTGTGGGAGATAAAGATGATCGATACTCCCTTACCAACCAGGTTTTTTAAAACGGCAAAGAATTCTTCGACCTCGAGCGGCGATAGCACAGCCGTTGGTTCGTCGAGGATCAGTAAATCGGCGCCCCGAAACAGGGCTTTCAGGATTTCAACCCGCTGTTGCAGACCTAGGGGCAATTGTCTGACCTTGAGGGTTGGGTCAATGGGTAAACCGTATTGGGCTGCAAAGTCTTGCAGGCGGATCAGCGTTTCCCGGATGGGCA
>Ga0308395_1000587_pt1 | contig 28022 bp, 20 predicted proteins | sample Hotspr20SampleP4_FD_202097 | JGI IMG/M metagenome (GOLD analysis project Ga0308395, IMG submission 202097) | Hot spring phototrophic mat microbial communities from Mushroom Spring, Yellowstone National Park, Wyoming, United States - 20050930_P4 ...
TGGCTGAACCGCTTCCGACGTATTTTGATTCGTTGGGAAAAGAAGGCCCAAAATTACATCGCCTTCCTGCATTTCGCCTGCGCTCTCATTGCCCTGCGGGCAGCGGGGTTATTCGGATAGGCTCTTAATGCGAAAATTCAGGAATGTTCCGGCGTCTTTGACAAAAATGAGGCGGAGCTCGTGCAAGCCACAATGAAGCAACTTGATACACCCTCAAAACTGAGAATTCGCTTCAACGACGGTTTGAGCAAGGACTCAGGGAAGAGCGAACAGAGTGGACTCGCTTTGATTTTTGAAGGTGTGTTCAGAGCATTCCGCAACCCTAAAGGACACGAACTTGAAGACCGCCCACTGGTAAAAATTACCGCTCTTGAAGCGCTTGAACAGTTAATTGTGATCAGTTACCTGATGAGGAGGCTTGAAACTGCATATACAGGCCAGGTATCGTAGTCGTAGAATCCCCACGGGACGACATCTTGCAGGAGTGAAACCATGCTGTCTCGCTTCCTGATAGAGACTCTCTTGCCCCTCCGGGAACTCTCCGAAGAGGCCCGCCGGGAGAAGGCCATCCGCCACGGCCACATCTCCACCCTCCACGTCTGGTGGGCCCGGCGGCCCCTCGTGGTGGCCCGCGCCGCCGTCCTGGGCGCCCTGCTCACCGAAGAGGCCGGGGTGGACGAGAACTTCATCGCCCGCCTCTGCCGCTGGGAGGTCCACGACGGCGACCCCGCCGGCCGCTACCTCCTGGAGCAGGCGCGCACCCTCCTCCGCCAGCGCTTCGGCGAGACCCCGCCCCGGGTGCTGGACTCCTTCGCCGGAGGCGGCTCCATCCCCCTGGAGGCCCTCCGCCTGGGCGCCGAAGCCTGCGCCGTGGAATATAACCCCGTGGCCTACCTCATCCTGAAGGCCACCCTGGAGTACCCCCAGCGCTACGGCCACCGCCTGGTGAGCGAAGTCGGCCGCTGGGGCCACTGGGTCCTGGAACAGGCCCGCCGGGAACTGGCCGCCTTCTACTCCCCTCTCCCTCCGGGAGAGGGGCCGGGGGTGAGGGCCAGCCCCCCTCTCCCTCTGGGAGAGGGGCCGGGGGTGAGGGCCAGCCCCCCTCTCCCTCTGGGAGAGGGGCCGGGGGAGAGGTCAACCCCCATCGCCTACATCTGGAGCCGCACCCTCCGCTGCCCCAACCCCGCCTGCGGCGCCGAAATCCCCCTCTTCCGCCAGTTCTGGCTGGCCCGCAAGAGCGACAAACGGGTGGCCCTCAAACCCATCCCCAACCCCGCAGCGAAGCGGGTGGACTTCGCCGTCGTGGAGGGCCGGGCCGTTGACTTTGACCCCTCCCAGGGCACGGTGAGCCGGGGCAACGCCGTCTGCCTGGTGTGTGGCGCCAGCGTGCAGGACGACTACGTGAAGGCCGAGGCCCAGGCCGGGCGTATGGGCCACCGCCTGGTGGCGGTGGTGACCACCCGGGGCCGGGGGCAGGGCCGCGAATACCGCCTGGCCACCGAAGAGGACCTCGCCGCCTTCCGCCGGGCCGGGGCCGCCCTGCAGGCCCTGCTGCAAACCCCCTCCCCCTGGCCCTTCGGCCTCCCCTGGGTGCCCGAGGAGCCAATGGACCAGCACAACCCCAACATTGTCAGCGGGCGGGGCTACGGCTTCCGCCAGTGGGGCCAACTCTTCAACCCCCGCCAGTTGCTGGCGCTGGTGACCTTCGGCAAATGGGTGCGGGCCGCGTATGGGGAAATCCTCCGCCAGACCTCCGACCCCGACTTCGCCAGAGCCGTGGCAACGTATCTGGCGCTGGCAGTAGATTTTATGGCAAACTACAACTGCATCCTCAGTAGCTGGCGTCACTTGGTGGAGGCAATGCGGAGCGTGTTTGCGGGTCATCACCTGCACATGGTTTGGGATTATGCGGAAACAAATCCGCTTCAATCCGAAGCCGGTAGCGGCTGGGGTGCTGCAATGGAATGGCTCGTCCGCTACCTCACCCGCGAATCCCGCATCCCGCAGGCGGGTTTCGCCCATCTCGGCTCCGCCGCCGCCCTGCCCTTCCCGGACCGGCACTTTGACGCCGTCGTCGTTGACCCGCCCTACGCCGACAACGTCCCCTACGCCGACCTCTCCGACTTCTTCTACGTCTGGCTGCGGCGCACCGTGGGCGACCTCTACCCCGAAGCCTTCCGGTGGACGCTGACGCCCAAAGACGAGGAGGCCGTGGTCAACCCCGCCCGCTTCGGCGGCCGAAAACGGGGGGAGGAAATCGCCCAGAAACACTACGAGCGGCTGATGCAGGCCTCCTTTGCCGAAATCTACCGCGTCCTCAAGCCCGGGGGTATGGCCGTCGTCATGTTCACCCACCGCTCCACCGCCGCCTGGGAGTCCCTCATCGGGTCCCTCCTGGACGCCGGCCTCTACCCCACCGTCTCCTTCCCCGTGCACACCGAAATGGAGGCCTCCACCCACCAGCGGGGCAAGGGCGCCATCCAGAGCACCATCCTCATGGCCTGCCGCCGCCGTCCGGAGGACGCCCCCATCGGCTGGTACGACCGGGTGCGCACGGAACTGGAGGAGGCCATCCCGGAGCGCCTCTCGGAGTTCTGGCGGGCGGGCATCCGCGGGGCGGACTTCTTCATCTCCGCCATCGGCCCGGCCGTGGGCGTCTTCGGCCAATACCGCCGGGTGATGCGCCCGGACGGCCGGGAGGTGAGCCTGAGCGACCTCCTGGACCAGGCCCGGGCCATCGTCACCGCCTTCGCCCTGGAACAGTTGGGGCTGGCCCGGCTGGACGAACCCACCCGCTTCTACGTCCTCTACCGCTGGGCCTACGGCGGGGAGGACGTCTCCTTTGACGAAGCGAACAAACTGGCCAAGAGCGTGGGCGCGGAACTGGACGCACTGGCAACCCGGCACCGCCTGGTGACGCGCCGGGGGGACACCGTCCAACTCCCCACCTACGCCGAACGGCTGCGGCAGGAGGCCTGCCTCCGCTCCCTGCAGAAGGCGCTGGAGGACGGGGCCCTGGCCCGGTTGCCGGAGATAGACCAGGTCCACCTGGCCCTCTACTTCTGGCGGAAGGGGGAGGTGGAGGCACTGGCGGGCCTGCTGGGGCAGACCGGCGTCCTCTCCGAGGACCACCCCCTCTGGCAGACGGCGCAGGCTCTCCTGGAGATAGAACAGGGGCAGAACGGCGGTGCAGTGGGCGAAGAGGCCACCGTCCTGGCCCAACTCCTGGGCAGCAAGCGCAGCCTCCTGCGCCAGGCCGGGGACCTCCAGGCCACCGCCCGCCAGCCCCGCCTGTTTTGAAAATCCCCTTTTGCCACGAATTGCACGAATTTCACGAAATAAGATAAAAATTCGTGTCCATTCGTGAAATTCGTGGCAAATTCTGATACCGGAGGTGAACGGATATGCCCGCACAGAGCGCGAAACGGGTTTGGGAGGTCTGCGAACCGCACCCGGACGTCTTCTCCCGGGACCCCGACCCCTCCCTCTTCGCCATCAGCCTGCACCACGTGATGCAGGGCTCGGCGGACCGGGACTACACCGACCCGGAGCGGTTCTTCACCCGCACCTACATGACCCGCGCCCTCTCCGACCTGCTGGAGCGGGTGGTGGGACGGCTGGCCGGCCTGGAGCGCGGCGCCCCCGTCCTGCGCCTGGAGACCCCCTTCGGCGGCGGCAAAACCCACACCATGACCGCCCTCTACCACATCGCCCGCTCCCCGGACCCCGTCGCCGGGCACGAGGCCGTCCGGCCCATCCTGGAACGGTTGAACCTGCGCACCCTTCCCCCGGACATCCGCGTCGCCGTCCTGGACGGCCGGGGGCTGGACGTCCGGGAGCGGCGGACGGAGGACGGCCTGACCGTGCGGACCCTCTGGGGTGAACTGGCCGTCCAGTTGGGCGGCCGTCCCGCCTACGAGATGCTGGCCGGCGCCGACGAGACCCGCACCGCCCCCGGCGGCGCCCGTCTGACCGAACTCCTCCACCGCTTCCGCCCCGCCCTCATCCTGATGGACGAGGTCCTGGAATACCTGGTCAAGGCCCGCGCGGTGAAAGTCGGTGATAGCAACCTGATGGAGCAGACCGGCGCCTTCCTGGGCGAACTCACCGCCGCCGTGAGCGCCGTCCCCCAATGCGTTCTGGTCCTGGCGCTCCCCGCCTCCTCCCTGGAGGTGGCCGCGGAAAACCAGGAGGCCGCCGAACGGCTCTTCCAGTACGCCAAAAAGGTCCTGGGACGGATGGAACTGGTGGAGACGCCCGTGGCCCAGGACGAGGTCTTCGGCGTCCTGCGGCGGCGCCTCTTCCGCTCCGTCGGCGGCGAACGGGACCACCGGAGGGCCGTGGACGCCCTGCGGGACTACTACGACGAGTACGCCCGCTTCTTCCCCGACCGGCTCCGCTCCCCCGACTACAAGGAGCGGATGCTGAGCGCCTACCCCTTCCACCCGGAACTGATAGACCTGCTCTACGAGCGCTGGGGGCCCCATCCCCAGTTCCAGCGCACCCGCGGCGCCCTGCGCCTCCTGGCCCTGGTCCTGCGTCGGCTCTGGAACCAGCGTCCCGGTTCGGCCTTCCTCATCCAGCCCCACCACGTGGACCTGGCCGACCGCCACATCCGCGGCGAGGTGGTGCGCCTCCTGGATAGCGGCATGGACGCCGTGGTGACCGGCGACATCCTTCAGCGGGCCCGGGAGATAGAGCAGTCGCTGGGCGGCGAGTACGCCCGGGAGGGCTTGGGCCGGGGAGCCGCCACCTGTGCCTTCCTCTACAGCATCTCCGCCGCCACCCGGGACGTGGGCGCCACCGAGGAGGAAATCCGCACCGCCCTCCTCCGCCCCGACATCAATCCGGCGATGGCCTCGGAGGTGCTGGGACGGCTGCGGGAGGGGCTCTGGTACCTGCGCTACCGCGACCGCCGCTACCTCTTCACCGCCCGGCCCAACCTGAACAAGGTCATCCTGGACTTTGAGGCGGAGGTGACGGCGGAGGGGGTGGAGGAGGCGCTGCGGGACTGGCTGGAGCGGCTGGCCGGAAAGGGCGGCGGGGTCTTCCAGGTGGTCATCGCGCCGGAGGACCCCCGCCTGGTCCCCGACCGGGCCCAGCCCACTCTGGTGGTGCTCCCCCTGGATGCGCCCGCCCCGCGGGAGTGGATGATGCAGGCGGTGCAGTTTGCCGGGGAGGGCCTCCGCACCAACCGCAACATGCTGGTCTTCCTGGTCCCGGAGACGGCCCGGCTGGCCGCCCTGCACGCCGCCGTCCGGCGCTGGCTGGCCCTGAGGGAGATCGTCCAGTCCCCCTCGTTCAAGGAACTGGAGCGGGACGACCGCGACCAGGTCCAGGACCAGTGGAAGGACAAAGAGGCGGAGGTGGAGGCCCTGCTGCGGCAGGCCTACCAGGACATCTACCGTCCCGGCGACGGCGGCCTGACCCGCCTCTCCGTCCACAGTCCGGAGGCCATCCGGGCCAAATCCTTTGACCAGTACGTGGGCCAGGCCCTGGAGGGGGCGGGCATCCTGCTGGAGCGGGTGGCGCCGGAGTACCTGAAAGAGACCCTGCGGGTGGAGGAGGCCCGGGAGGTGCCCCTCTCCCAGGTGAGCAACCTCTTCACCGGCGTGGCGGGGCAGCCCATGCCTCGGGACCCCCAGCGGGTGGTCCACCAGGCCGTGGCGGAGGGGGTGCAGCAGGGGCTCTTCGGCGTGCGCGTGGGCGAACAGGTCTACGTGCGGCAGGAGGTGCCGGAGGAGGTGTTCCGGGACCCCCGGGCGGTGCTGGTGTCGCCGGAGGCGCCGCCGCCCCCGCCGCCCTCCCCGGAGCGGCGGCCCCTCACCCTGCGGGTGCGGACGAGCGCCGGTCTCCTCTACCCGCTATTGCAGGCGGCGCAGCGGCTGAAGGACCTGCGGGACGCCTCCGTCCTGCTGGAAGTGCACGACCCCACGGGCGAAATGGCCCGGCTGCGGGCGGAACTGGAGAAACTCCTGCAGGACTACGGCTGCACGGCCGAATGGCCGGAGGAGCCGCTGTAGGACAACGGCAAGCGGTTGTCCGACAACTTTGGGACACACCCCTATCCTGCCCTCTCTTGCCAGAGCGGCGCCGTCGGCATATAATGTGGACGCAATTACGTCCACAATAACCCTGTGCTATAAATGTAGCGCAGGATTTATCCTGCACCCTGCATCTGTATCGTAGCGCAGGATTTATCATCATCGTAGCGCAGGATTTATCCTGCATCATCGTAGCGCAGGATTTATCCTGCATCATCGTAGCGCAGGATTTATCCTGCATCATCGTAGCGCAGGATTTATCCTGCATCGGGTGCGATTACGTCCTCAACGGGAGGAAACCGATGTACACAGTGGGAGTCCGGGCGCTGAAGGAGCGGACCGGCGAGGTCCTGCGCCGGGTATGGGAGGGGGGCGAGACGGTGGCCATCACCCGTCACGGCCGGGTCATCGCCCACCTGGTCCCAGCCCGTCCCTCCTCCGCCGCCCCCGCCGACCTCTCCGCCCTCTGGGCCGACCTGGACGCGCTGGCCGCCGAGATCGGGGCCCGCTGGCCCGCCGACCAGACCGCCGTGGAGGCGGTGCGCCAGGAGCGGCGGGACCTGTGAGGGTGGTGGATGCCAGCGTCTGGGTGAGCCGACTGGTCCCCCAGGACGTCCACCACCAGGCCAGCCGTCACTATCTGGAGGAGCGGGCCGTCGCGGGGGACCCTCTCGTTGCGCCGGTGCTGCTGCTGGCGGAGGTGGCCGGGGCCATTGCCCGTCGCACCGGCGCGCCGGAACTGGGCCGCCGGGCGCTGGAGGGGCTGCTGCGGTTCCCAGGCCTGCGCCTGGTGACGGTGGACCGGCATCTGGGACAGGAGATGGCTCGCCTGGCTGCCGACCTGCAGTTGCGGGGGGCGGATGCGGCGTACGTGGCCGTGGCGATCCGCCTGGGCCTCCCGCTGGTCACCTGGGACCGGGAGCAGGCCCTCCGGGCCGCGTCCCGCATCCCCGTCCTCACCCCCGAGGAAGACCGGTAATCCCTCTCCGTCTTCTCCACCCCGCACCCGTGCGGCTTCGTTGCTGCCTCTGCCCCGTGTCCCATCGCCCCTGCGGCCTGCTTTTTCCGTCCCAGCGCATCGCCTCATCGCCCGAACCGAAGCGGATTTGATTCTCCAGGAAATGGGTGGTAAAATTGCCATACAATCACGATTGTATTTCCCAACACCCCCTCTGGGTGTCGTACAATGTGCGAAAAACGGGGGTCTAACGGCCCTGAAACCACGTCGTACAATGTTTTTCTCACACAAAGACACGGAGACACAGAGGCTTTCTTTGTGTTTTTGTGCCTCTGTGTGAGGTTACGAGAAGCATTCCTCTCGCAGGTCGCAAGGCGCAGGGCGCGGAGGAGCAGGGGAGCGGAGGGGCAGGGGGGCAGAGGGGCAAGGGAGCGGGGGGGGCGGAGGGGCGGGGGAGCGGGGGAGCGGGGGGGCGGGGGAGCGGGGGGGCGGGGGAGCGGGGGAGCGGGGGGGCGGGGGAGCGGGGGAGCGGGGGGGCGGAGGAGCGGCGAACAGATAGCAGGATCCCCGTCCGGCCGCGTTTGACAAACTGCTCCTTTTGGGGTATACTTTAAATTGCACCTTTCCAAGTAACTGCCTACCCAAGAGTCGTTTCGTAAAAAAACCACGAAGGACACGAAGGCCACACAAAGGACACGGAGGACGATTTTTACCCTTTGTGTCCTTCGTGAGTACTTTGTGACCTTTGTGGTAGGTAGTTACCTTTCCAAACAAAAATGCCCTCGGCGGTGATCACAGCACCGACAGAGGGCCGTCTCCACGCCGGCCAGAGCGGCGCGGAGGTCGCCCATAGCATACCACAAAAGGCGGCTCCCGTCAAGTCCCGGCGGGGCCGCTTTTTTGTTCCCTGTGTCCCGCCCGAAAGGAGCACCGATGGATTCCAATTCAGGGGACCCGGGGTCCCTCCGGAATTTCTCCGTCCTCCTGCTACCCCACCCGCGCGTCTTCTCCCGTCTTCCCACCACCCGTCCCCCGTCTTCCCTGGGGGAGGCCCACCGGATGCTCCGGACTCCTGAAAAATCCAGCGGGCTGCGCGCCGCCAGACCGCCGCGCTGGAGAACGTGGGTGAACTCCTCGTGAAAGGGGGTGGTGGTATTGCCCGATTTTTGCTGTTTAGGTGGATGATGTCATCATTGTAGCACAATTCCTGCAGTTGCTTGTGTTCTTGCTGGTCAACCTGATGTTGTCCGCTTGCGCGCCTGCGTCTGCGCCGACGCCAACATCTGCACTCAGCGCGACGCCGTTGCCCACTGCTACCGCCACGCCAACAAGCACCGCTACACCGACCAGCACACCCACGACAACACTTACCGCCACACCGACGCCCATCCCCACTATCTAGGTGGGCAGTCTGTCCGTGCCCGACCCGCGCGCCACCAACCCAGAACTGTTTGACCTGCGCAATCCCGATGCGCCGATTCCGCAGTTTGTGAATGCGATGAAGATGGCAGGGATTGAGATTACGGCAGAGCAGGTGGTGCAGGGGATAACTTACGAAGCCCTCAAAGATGTGGTGCTTTCTTTCCCCAACGAGTTCCTGACCACAGTGAATCGCCTTGTCCGGGAAGAACACCGCCGCCGTAGTGAGCCGGTACGTGAGGCCCTGCGGATTTACGCCAGGCCCGGCGTGAATCCCCCTTGAGAGGTAGAAAATGGCCGGCGAACGGATCCTGATCGTAGATGATGAAGTTCACATCACGCACCTGTGCACCAAACTACTTACCCAACATGGCTACGCCGCCGAAGGAGTGACCAACGGGCGTGAGGCCATTGCCCGTCTGGAGGCCGAGGCCCGACCCCTGAGCGTCGGCTTTCACCTGTTGGTGGTGGACATCAAGATGCCGGGCATAGAGGGGCTGACCGTGCTGCGCCGGGGCCGAGAACTGGACCCCCATCTGGCAGCCATCGTCATCACCGACTCGGGCATACTCGCCCGGGTCGTCCAGGCCCTCCCCGTCGGCCCACAACGGTTCCTCCTCAAACCTTTCCATGACCACGAATTGATTCAGGCGGTGGAGGAGACCCTGCTCTACCGACACAGAGAACAGGAACGATGGTTGCAACAAGTCCAGTGGCCCATTCTGGCAACCAGCCAGGCCCTGTGGAACGGCACCACAGACCCCCTGGCCGCAGGTCTTCTCAGAGGCATTTTGTCGCAAATCGGTGCCGACCGGGCGGCTCTGCTGCTTCTGGAAAACGGAACGGGCAGGCTGTATGTCACAAAAGCCACCGGCCCGGCAGCCGGCATGGCCGTGGAGGCTCCGATTCCGGTGGAGCCAGACATTGTGGCCTGGGCCTCGCACCAGGAAGAGCCTCTGGTCCTGGATGGAAACTCCCGGGGGATGCCGGATCTCTCTGTATGGGCGTTATTGATGGGGTCGGAGATACCCATCGGCGTATGTTTGCCCCTGCGCGCCCAAAGGACCATCGGGCTTCTCTGTCTCGGCCGACGGGCCGGCCACGTGCCCTTTGCCTCTACCGACATCCATCTGCTCCATATGATGACCGGCCCGATCGCCATAGCGATAGAGAACGTCCGTCGCTACCGGGAACTCCTGGATACGCGTGATGATCTCCGCGCCGTGCTGGATAGCCTGCAAGATGAAGTCATTGTGCTCAACCGTGAGCGCATCATCACCGACGCCAACGCCACCTTCCTCCACCACGCCGGTCTGAAGCGGGAAGAGGCCATCGGCCGCCCATGTTGGCAGATATATCATGGGGATACTGCGCATAGTGACGATACTATCTATCCCTGCCTGGCGGCTGAAGTGGAAAGCACCGGTCAACCGGTCAAACGGATGCATCTCCATCGGGACCGGATGGGAAAGGTACATTATGTGGATATTACCGCTTCCCCTCTCCGCGATAGAGAAGGGAGCATCATCGGTATTGTGGAAGCGCGGCGGGATGTGATGGCCGATCGGCAGTTAGAAGACAGCCTGGCGGTAGTGCGTGCCGTGGGACAGGAACTGCTCTTTGCACTGGACGAAGCCAAAATCGCCTATCTGGTGGTGAACGCGGCTGAAAAGATCATCAACGCCGACCGGTGTGACCTATGGAAGGTGGACGAGGAAGAAAAGGTTTTGCAGTTACTGGCCACTACGGCCCCGACCCAGGCCACGACCCTCTCGCCCCTACCTATGGATGACACAGAGTGGATCCCCGTAGCCGTGGCCCGTAGCAGACAGCCCATCTACCTGCCGGATGTTCGCCGGGGCCTACCTGGCCCAGAAGGTGCCGACACGGCCCGTTCCGAATTGGGTGTCCCCCTCGGGATAAAAGACCGGGTTCTGGGGGTGCTCTATGCCGCCAGCGCCCGGCCAGCCGCCTTTGAAGAAGAGGACCAGCAAATCTTTGCCACGCTGGCCGATCAGGCCGCCCTGGCTCTGGAAAATGCTCGCCTTTATCGGATCGTCGCCGAGGCCGGGCGGGAATGGGCCGAAACCTTTGATGCTATCACCGATGGCATCTCCATCCACGATGCCCATTTTCGCATCGTGCGCGCCAACCGCGCCCTGGCTGAGAGGCTGGGTCTCCCGCTGCAGGCGCTGATCGGCCGCCCTTGCTACGAACTGCTTCACCGCAACGATGCCCCGATGGAGGGCTGCCCCCATTTCCAGACGTTGCAGAGCGGCCAGCCTCAGACGAGAGAGATGGAGTTGCCTGATCTGAAAGGCGTTTTTCTGGTCTCTACCTACCCGATACGGGATGAACACGGAGCGGTCAAGGCGTCCATCCACGTGCTCAAGGACATCACCGAGCAGAAGCAGATCCAGGCCCACCTGATTCAAACCGAAAAGATGGCCGCCCTGGGACGGCTGGCGGCCTCCCTGGCCCACGAGATCAACAACCCCCTGCAGGCCCTGCGCAGCGGCCTGTCCCTGCTGAGGAACCGCCAACTGAGCGAGGAGAAACGCCAGCGCTACCTGGAGATTGCCAACCGGGAAGTGGAGCGGCTGATCACCACTGTGGAAAAGATGTTGAATTTCAGTCGCCCCTCCGCAGAGCAGCGAGAGCGCGTGGATGTCAACGACCTCCTGGAAGAGACTCTGTTCCTGGTCAGCAAACAACTGCAACGTAGTCGCGTGACCGTGCGGCGCCAACTGGCCCCGAGACTGCCCCAGGTAGAGATCGTGGCCGGGCAGATCAGGCAGGTCTTTCTCAACATCATCCTCAATGCCCTGGACGCTATGCCGGACGGCGGGGAACTGACCGTAGCCACGGGCTGGGATCGCGATCATCAGGCCGTGTGGATCTCGTTTACCGACACCGGAGTGGGCATCCCGGAGGAAGACCAACCTCGTATCTTCGAGCCCTTCTTCACCCGCAAGTTCAGGGGTACCGGCCTGGGCCTGACTATCAGTTACAGCATCGTTGAACGGCACGGTGGGCGCATTGAGTTGGAGAGCCGGGTGGGGCAGGGGAGCCGGTTCACTGTGTTCCTGCCAATATGATAGAACTACCACCAGGGAATCTTTGGGCAAGCACCATAAAAGGCACTGGCCAAAGCATGCCCCTGTAGCGCAGGCCGCCAGGCCTGCATGCAGGCTGACCGCCTGCGCTACGCTATTCTGCAAACCAATCAGGGGTAGAGAGTATGAAGGGGCACATCCTGATCGTGGACGACGAGCCGGCCATCCGCTTCTTCCTGAGCGAGACCCTCAGCCAGGCGGTATACGAGGTGACGACCGCTGCCAGTGGAGAGCAGGCGCTGGCCCTGTTGCAACAACAACCCATTGATCTGGTCCTGCTGGACCTCAAGATGGAGGGTATAGACGGTTTGCAGGTCATGGCGGAAGTGGAACGGCTGCCCCTGCCTCCGGTGGTCATCATCCTGACCGCCCATGCCAGCCTGGATTCGGCCATCCAGGCGATGCGTCGGGGGGGCCACGACTACCTGATCAAACCCTGCCGCACCGAAGAATTGCTGGCCAGCGTGGAGAAAGGCCTGGCCCGCCGACAGAAACTTTTGCAGCAACAGGCCCTCCTGCACCAGATTGAGGTCAGCGCCCGGCAATTGCGCCTCGGCTCCCTTCCGGACCCCCCGGCCACGCCCGGCAAACCTCGCTTTCTGGAGGCACGGGGCCTGCTTCTGGACCGGGAGCAGCACACCGTCACCCGCCAGGGCCAACCCATCCACCTGACGCCCAGTGAATTCAAACTGCTTCTCTGCTTAATGGAGCAGGCCGATCACATCGTGCCCTTAGATGAACTGATGCGCGTCTTACACGGTACAGAGGGGGACCGGTGGGAGGCCCGGCGGGCCATCAGCACCCATCTATGGAACCTGCGCCGAAAGATCGGCAACGCTCCGGACGGCGGGCCCTATCTGGTGAACGTGCGCGGGCGGGGATACCGCTTCGTCAAGAGCAGGGCAACGGCAAGCAGTTGCCCGACAGAGAATGATCAAGAAACCGGAACGCTTTCTTGACAATTCCTGAAACCCCACTGGCAGCATTTTGTGGTATAGTATGCAGGAAGATTTCGATGGCGACACCGACAAGATGCCAGTGGGAAAACGGATCCTGATTGTAGACGACGAAGAGAGCGTGGCCTTTTTCCTGGCCGAGAACCTGGCCGAACAGGGACCGGACTACCAGGTGGAAACAGCCTCTTCCGGCGAAGAGGCTCTGGCCAAAATCACCGCGCAACCCTTTGACCTGGTCATCACCGACCTGCGCATGTCCGGCATCAACGGTCTGGAATTGATGGAACGCACGAGAACCCTTTCCCCTCATACCCGCCTGATCCTGATGACCGCCTATGGCAGCCCTGATGTGGAGGCGACCTCCTATCGGCTGGGGGCCTGCCGGTACCTGGCCAAGCCCTTCCCCATCCAGGCTCTGTTCGCCGCCGTACAAGAGGCACTGGCCAAAGTGCAGACACCCGGTCGAGATATTCTGATCCTGCCGGACGAACGGTTTGATGAGATCGCCCGATGTCTGGCCGACCTGCGCTTTGAACTCGGCGCCCAGTGCGTCCTGCTGGCCGACGTCACCGGGCAGATGCTGGCCCAGGTGGGCACCGTTGAGGGAGTTGACCTCCAGGTCTTGATCGCCCTCAGCGGCGGCAGTTTTGCCGCCGCCTTTGAACTGGACCGCTACCTGGAAGAGGATCAGGCTCTGACCCTGCATTACCACGAAGGCCGTCGTCTGGACATCTATGCAGCCAATGTCAATAGGGAGATATTCCTGATTCTCCTGTTTGACAAACACCAGCAATTCAGCCGGATCGGCATGGTATGCCTCTATACCCGACGGACGCTTCAGCACCTGCGAACCCTGATCGGCCACACCGACCGGGCATCTGCTGGTCAGGTGCTGGACGATGACTTCAGGGCTCTATTGAGTGCCCATCTGGACCAGATCCTCGCTGCCCCCCTGCCGGAGGGGGAACCCGGCCGGAAAAGTACGGCAACCTCACAAGAACCGACCCTGGAAGAGGCCTTTTACCTCCTTCAAGGGGAAACGCCGGATGCCCATCCTCCCCCCCCCAGCCCGTTCGAAACAACTGCAACGGCCCCGACACCGACCTTTACTCTCGAACAGGCGATCAAAATGGGACTGCTGGATCCCTCTTGGGAACACGGCCTGGACAGCGGAGAGTAAACGGGATGTTTATCAACTGGAAACTACGAGAGTTAAACCTCAAAATCGTTTATTATGGACCGGCCCTGAGCGGCAAGACCACCAACCTGCAATACATTTATGCCCGGACGAACCCGAACCTGCGCAGCGAACTGGTATCCCTGAAGACCCGGGAGGACCGGACCATCTTTTTTGACTTTTTGCAACTGGAATTGGGGCAGATCAAAGGCTTAAAACCGAAATTTAACCTGTATACCGTGCCGGGGCAGGTGATGTACGAAGCCACCCGCCGACTGGTCCTGCAGGGAGCCGATGGGGTGGTGTTTGTCGCCGACTCCCAGATGATCCGCCTGCCCGACAACATCCAGGCGTTCAAGATGATGCACCGCCATCTCCAGGAACTGGGACTGGACCCGCAGCGGACGCCGTGCGTGGTCCAATTCAATAAGCGCGACCTGCCGAACGTGGCCCCGGTGCCCCTGCTTCAACGACTATTCGTCCCCAATGGCACTCTCTGGTTTGAAGCGGTGGCCACCGAAGGGGCCGGGGTGTTTGAGACCCTTAAAGCCATCATCAACCTGGTGGTGAGCCAGACGCAGCAACAACTATAATCTCTGGGGCAGGAAAAAGATGACCGACCGTTTGCAGACCAGACACCAACCGGCAAATCCGATCGACCGGGCCCTGGAGGACGGGATCCGGGCCGCCCAGGCCGGGAAGAAATCCCTGGCCCGTCAGTTGCTACTTAAGGTCACCGAACTGGATCCGTTTCGGGAGGATGCCTGGCTGTGGTTGTCGTGGGTAGCCGAGAGCCCGGAGGAGGCAATGACCTATCTTCAGACCGTCCTGGCCCTGAACCCCAACAACCGGCGGGCCCAGGAGGGGCTCCGCTGGCTGCAGAGCCGGTACTCTTCGTCTCTGGAGATGAAGATCAGGGCTGAGGATGAACCCTCTCCGGTGGCAGACGCTCCGGTGGCAACCCCGGAGACGGAGAGGGAGGCCTCGCCGGACCTGACCGGCCCCGGCGAGCAGGCCCCTTTCATCCTGTCGGTGGAGCAGGCGGAGGCCATAGACCGTTGTATGGACCGGATCGCCGAGAACAGTGGAGCCCGCTGCATCATCCTGGCGGACGTCACCGGGCGGCTCATTGCTGAGCGCGGGCAGACCCAGGGGATGAACACCCAGGTGCTCTCCGCCCTGGCCGCCGGCGAACTGGTCGCCACTCACGAACTGGCCCGGCTGGTGGGAGAACGGGCCCGATTCAAAATGCTCCTGAACGAAGGGGAAAGCCAGAACGTCTACCTCTCGGATGTGGGCGAGCAACTGATCCTCATCATTGTTTTTGATACCGAAACGCCCATCGGCATAGTGCGCCTGGTGCTCAAACGGGCGGTAGAGGAACTGACGCCCATCCTGATGCAGTCATCGCCGACGAGTACCGAAACGCCTATCAATGAAGCCCTGGACGACGATTTTGCTCAACTTCTGGAAAACGAACTGGATGTTTCATTTCAGGCGTAGCAGGATTAGACCGGGATCGGAGAAAGAGGAATGGCGATTCAAGGACATCTCGGCGAAATGGGCCTTGCCACCCTGATCCAGTTGACCTGTCAGGAGGCCACTCAGGCCCGACTGACGCTGCGCCGGGACGACCAGGAAGCCGTGTTGTACTTTGACCGGGGGAACATTGTCCATGCCCTTTCGGCAGACCAGGAAGGAAAGGAGGTGGTATATCGGGTATTGACCTGGAAAGACGGTGAGTTTCGCCTGGAGATGGGCATCCCCCCGCCAGCGCGCACGATTGAGACGCCCTGGTCAGCCTTGCTGATGGAGGGCCTCCATCGGCAGGACGAGGAACGGTGGGAGACACTGGATGCCGAACAAATCCAAAGGGAGGAGGAATTTGCTATGCCAGAGAATATGAACGACATCCTCAAGGAACTGAGTGGGCAGGTGCCCGGCTTCATTGCCGCGGCGGTCGTGGGGATGGACGGCCTGGGCATCGCCGAATACGCCGCCGGGCCGGTGGACGTGGAAAGCATCAACGCCCAGATGACCCTGCTGTTCAAACTGGTGGATGGCACCGTCGACAAACTCAAGGCCGGCGTCATTGAGGACTATCTGCTGACCACGGAGAAAGCGTATCTCCTCATCCGCCCCCTGAGCGACCGGAACTACTATCTGGGCATTGTCGCGGACCGGAAGAGCGGCAACGTGGGCAATATGCGCCTGAACAGCCGTATCTACGCCGAGCGGCTGAGCAAGGCCATGCCTAAATAGGCATAGGAGGTGACTCATGACCAAGCTGGAACAGATCCTGCAGCAGGTGCGAACGGAACTGGGGGCTGATTTTGTCGCCACGGACGTGGTAGGGATGGACGGTTTGTCCATCGCCGGTGGATCGGTGGTCGCCGACTTTGACTCCACCGCGGCCTCGGCCCGCTTCGCCATGGTGATGAAACTGGCGGCCAATGTGTCCAGCAAGATCGGCGTGGTAGCGGTAGAGGACAGTCTGGTCACCACCGAACAGGCATATATCATCACCCGCTTCCTGGGCGACGGCTCATACTTTTGGGGTTTGGCCGTTACCCGGAATGCCACCCTGGGCATGGTCCGCACGTTGATGAACGAGTACGCGGACCAAATCTGGAAAGCCGTTCCGAAGTAAGCGACCCCATTACCTCACAAGAAAGGAGAGAGCACCATGGCAACGGAAGAACAGAAAAAGGCAAATCAATTGCGCCTGGCAAATCTGACCCTCTTCGGCATTACAGCAGGATTCTGGGAGCTGCTGGGTGACACGGCCCTGGCAATTGGCCCGCAGATTGGTGAGCAAGTTTTGAAAGTGATGGAAAAGGAAATGGGCCTGGAAATCGCCGGTGAGAAGCCCGAAGAGGTGTTGACCGAGATCGCGCGGCTCTTCGTGGACGAGTTCGGCTTCGCCAGCAACATTGAAGTGGTCACTGAGGGTAATACCATCACGATGAAGGTCCGCAATTGCCTGAATACGAGCCTGACCGACCGACTGATGGAGGCCGGAGTTGAAAAGCCCTTCATCTGTCCCATTATGAACTCCGGGTTTGTGGCGATGCGGCGGCTGGGAATCAAAGCACACCCAGACGTTGTTAAGTGGACAGAGGGCAACGGCTCTATCATTACCTTCAGGCTGACCGGAAGTTAGGGAAGAGGACGCAGAGGGCAGGGGAGATGACACCTGGCTTCTCCCCTGCCCCTTTGTCCTTGGGAAGAGTTGGCTGGAGGCGAAATGAAAGAACACATCCTGCTTCGCCGCCACGATACTCTGACCCCCGAACAGGCTCTGTACTGGAAGGACCTGCTCTACCGCACGGTCAAGATCGGCACCGAGTTGGAGTTTGCCCTGCCCAAAGGGGTCACGAAAGAGGAATTGATGCCGCGCCTGATCGAGGCCCTGCAACCCACGCAGGACCTGACACGCCTGGGACGCTACGGCGTGCTGAACGTGGTCAGCGAACACTGTGGGATAGAGATCCAGGTCATCGGCCGGCATCCCTATTACAACGCTTTGCTCCAGCAATACCGCGACCTTTTTGCCCAACTGCCCGAGGGCATTCGGACTCGTCCTACCTGCGGCCTGCACTACCACGTGCTGGCGGTGGGTCTGGCCGAGCCGGTGCCGGAGATCATCCTGGCGAATGTCTGGAATCTGACCCGCCGCTACGCACCTCATCTGCGCTTTCTCACCAGCGCCGGCGACCAGATGACCGCCCTGTGCCGGCGCCGCAACTATACCTCTCATCTGGAGTTGGTCCGGCATACCCCCGGCGTGATGAGCATGGCCCAAATCCAGCAGGCCTTGCGCGAGAGCCGGACCGTGCCGGAGCACAACAATTTCCTCAATCTGGAACATATCGTGTTCAACGAGGATGGTTCCATCCGGGTGTTCCATTACGAGAACCGGTTTCCCGATGCCGACCTCTCTCCGACCTCTATCGTCGCCAAGGCATTCCTGTTCCTGGCAATCCTGCTGAAAGCCGTGGAACTGAGCCAGTATGGGGTGATCCATGTCGGCAAGATTCATGAGTGGCGGCGAAAGTGCCAGTTGCTGGACTGGTTGAGCAACAACGATGGCAACCTGGCGACCAGTGACACCAGTCGGATCACGCCGGAGATCATTGAGGAATTGCGGGTAGGATGCCGGGAATTACTGGAACTGCTCAAGCCGGTCTTTGACCGCTGGGAGCACAATCCTTCGTTTGAAGTGTTGAGCCTGCTGGCCGAGACCCCCCTTTCGCTGCTGCGGGCCAGCGGACGGTCCTGGGCGGAGATTGAGGCGTTGCTGGCCGAGCGGGCCGCCACACCGACCGGCGCTCTGGATGCCACCGACCAGCGGTTGATGCGTTACATTGAACTGGCAGAGTTAACTGACCGGCCCACGGTGGAGACCTGGAAGTGGGAGGTCGCCCACGATCTGTTTCTGACCCCCCAGGAACTGGACCGACGGTTAGAGCGATTGAACCACCTGCGGGGCCTGCGCTGGGACGAGCAACTGGGCACGATGGTGTTCACGAGATAAAATCCCCTCTCCCGGGTGAGAAGAGAACCGGAGCGAAGAGAACGTGTGTGGCCTGGCTGGCATTCTGTTACAACCCACCGACCGCCCGGAGGCCGACTGGCAAGAGATTCGCCGGTTGTTCACGGCCACCCTGATCGCCAACGAGCAGCGCGGTCGGGACGCGGCCGGCGTGGCCGTGATCCAGCGCGATGGCACCTATCATCTGCTGAAACGGCCCGGGCCGGCCTCCGAACTGGTGCAGATGAGGCCCTACCAGGAGGTTCTGGCGGCCGTCAATGCGGACACCACCTGTCTGCTGGGCCATGCTCGTCTGCCGACCAAGGGCAGCCCACAGAACAATGCCAACAACCACCCATTGCTGGTTGGCCACACGCTGGGTATTCACAATGGCATGATCACCAATGATGACGAACTGTTCGCAGCGTGCAGCCTGCCCCGCCAGGCAGAGGTAGATAGCGAGATCCTGTTCCGCCTGCTGGACACCGTGCCCCCGTTCGCACATGATGGGCGATACCTGATGCAACTGCGGGAGCGATTGACGCCCGTAGAGGGGGTATTCGCCGCCCTGAGTGTGGACCTGCGCCGGCCCACCGGGCTGGTCGTGCTCAAACAGGACTGCCCTCTCTGTGTCCACTATGAGCCGCGATTACAGGCCCTCTTTTTCTCCTCGCGCTACATCTTCCTGCGCCAGGCATTTGGTCACTCGGTGGTTACCGAAGCCCTGGAAAACCAGCGTGCCTTCTACTTTGACGCCGAAAGCCTGGATGAGAGAGGAAATCAGCCGGTCAGCTCTTTGGAGTTGGCCCCGCCCCGCTCCGGAGTCTGTGACCCCCTCGCCTTTGGCCTGTCTCCCGCCCCTCCACCGCTCCGGCGGCGTCTGTGACCCGGCCGCCTTGGGCTTCTCCCACTCCGGCGGGGTCTGCGACCCCGCCGCCTTGAGCCTCCACCGCTCCGGCGGGGTCTGCCACCGCTCCGGCGGGGTCTGGGACCCCGCCGCCCTCCCCGGAGCGGCGGCCCCTCACCCTGCGGGTGCGGACGAGCGCCGGTCTCCTCTACCCGCTATTGCAGGCGGCGCAGCGGCTGAAGGACCTGCGGGACGCCTCCGTCCTGCTGGAAGTGCACGACCCCACGGGCGAAATGGCCCGGCTGCGGGCGGAACTGGAGAAACTCCTCCAGTACTACGGCTGCACGGCCGAATGGCCGGAGGAGCCGTAACTCCCTACCCAAGAATCGTTTCGTAAAAACCACGAAGGGCACAAAGGCCACACAAAGGACACGAAGGATGATTTTTTTATCCCTTTGTGTTCTTTGTGAGTCCTTTGTGCCCTTTGTGTTGGGAGGGGGGCGAGACGGTGGCCATCACCCGTCGCGGCCGGGTCATCGCCCACCTGGTCCCGGTCCGTCCGCCCTCCGCTGCCCCCGCCGACCTTTCCGCCCTCTGGGCCGACCTGGACGCGCTGGCCGCCGAGATCGGGGCCCGCTGGCCCACCGACCAGACCGCCGTGGAGGCGGTGCGCCAGGAGCGGCGAGAACTATGAGGGTGGTGGATGCCAGCGTCTGGGTGAGCCGGCTGGTCCCCCAGGACATCCACCATTCGGCCAGCCGCCGCTACCTGGAGGAGCAGGCCGCCGCGGGGGACCTTCTGGTTGCGCCGGTGCTCCTGCTGGCGGAGGTGGCCGGGGCCATCGCCCGCCGCACCGGCGCGCCGGAACTGGGCCGCCGGGCGCTGGAGGGGCTGCTGCGGTTCCCGGGCCTGCGCCTGGTGACGGTGGACCGGCATCTGGGACAGGAGATGGCCCGCCTGGCTGCCGACCTGCAGTTGCGGGGGGCGGACGCGGCCTACGTGGCCGTGGCGATCCGCCTGGGCCTCCCGCTGGTCACCTGGGACCGGGAGCAGGCCCTCCGGGCCGCGTCCCGCATCCCCGTCCTCACCCCCGAGGAAGACCGGTAATCCCTCTCCGTCTTCTCCACCCCGCACCCGTGCGGCTTCGTTGCTGCCTCTGCCCCGTGTCCCATCGCCCCTGCAGCCTGCTTTTTCCGTCCCAGCGCATCGCCTCAGCGCCCGAACCGAAGCGGATTTGACCCTCTGGGGAATGGTTGGTAAAATCGCCATACAATCGTTATTGTATTTCCCAACACCCCCTCTGGGTGTCGTACAATGTGCGAAAAACGGGGGTCTAACGGCCCTGAAACCACGTCGTACAAGATTTTTCTCTCACACAAAGACACAGAGGCACAGAGATTTTCTTTGTGTCTTTGTGCCTTTGTGTGAGATTACGAGAAGCATTCCTCTCGCAGGTCGCAAGGCGCAGGGCGCGGAGGAGCAGGGGAGCGGAGGGGCAGGGGGGCAGAGGGGCAAGGGAGCGGAGGGGCAGGGGGCAGAGGGGCGGGGGAGCGGAGGGGCGGGGGAGCGGCGAACAGATAGCAGGATCCCCGTCCGGCCGCGTTTGACAAACTGCTCCTTTTGGGGTATACTTTGAATTGCACCTTTCCAAGTAACTGCCTACCCAAGAGTCGTTTCGTAAAAAACCACGAAGGACACGAAGGCCACACAAAGGACACGGAGGACGATTTTTACCCTTTGTGTCCTTCGTGAGTACTTTGTGACCTTTGTGGTAGGTAGTTACCTTTCCAAACAAAAATGCCCTCGGCGGTGATCACAGCACCGACCGAGGGCCGGTCTCCACGCCGATCGGGGCGGCGCGGAGGTTGCCTGTAGTCTACCACAAAAGGCGGCTCCCGTCAAGTCCCGGCGGAGCCGCTTTTTTGTTCCCTGTGTCCTGCCCGAAAGGAGCACCGATGGATTCCAGTTCAGGGGACCCGGGGTCCCTCCGGAATTTCTCCGTCCTCCTGCTACCCCACCCGCGCGTCTTCTCCCGTCTTCCTACCACCCGTCCTCTGTCTTCCCTGGGGGAGGCCCACCGGCTGCTCCGGACTCCTGAAAAATCCAGCGGGCTGCGCACCGCCAGACCGCCGCGCTGGACACAGGGCGCGGATGAGCGCGGATGGACGCGGACGGGCACGGGTTGCTTCCCTAAACACTACTGGCTGCCCCGGACGCTGCGATCTGATTTCTGAACTTGTCATTACCTCCCCAAATCAGGTGGCAAGTAATGTAGCGCAGGCCATGAACGTTCTTGCTATTTTCGCGAATGTTCTTGTTATTCTATGGAACTTTGTCAGCCTGCATGCAGGCCTGGCGGCCTGCGCTACGGGGGCATACCTCTGCGGCGTTTTTATGGCACCTGCCCAGAAGCACCCTGGTCGGTAGTTTGTCTGAACTCTCATATCCCCCTGGGCCGCGTTTCTCTGTACGGAGGTGTGCTGTGAGTCGCCATCCCGGTCTCCCGAAAAGCGCTGCATTCCTCGTGTCTTTTGCCGCGCCGTTTCTTTTGCTGGCTCTGATGATGCTCCTGATTTCCGGCATGAGCCATCCCCCGGCGTTTGCCGCCCCGGCCGATTCCCCGCCGGACAGGGAAAATCACCCTGCTTCACTTCCCCAGAGCGGGCCACAGGCGGACTTCTCAGCCAGTCCCCGCGCGGGGTCGGCGCCGCTGGCGGTGCAGTTCACCGATCGCTCCACCGGCACCATTGAGGCCCGGCTCTGGTCGTTCGGGGACGGGGCAACGGCGACCGTCGCCTCGCCGGTGCATACCTACACTCTGGCCGGCCTCTACACCCCCACGCTGACGGTCTGGAGCGGCGGCATTTCCAGCACGATGAGCAAGCCGGCCCATATCCGGGCCGGGGTGGTGAAGCCGGAGGTGACCTTTTCGGGGGTCACGGCGGATTCAACGGATGTGGCCTTCAATGGTCAGAACGAGTTGCTGGGCGTGGCCGCTGTCGTCAACGTCGGCGTCTACGGGCAGCGGCTCAATGCTGTCACAGGGGGTGTCATCGGTTCACCCTTTGCGCTGCGCGGCGGCGCCGGGCAGGTGGATGTCCACCTCGCCTATCATGCCGCAGCGGGCCGCTATCTCGTCGTCTGGCGAAATACGAGCGGTGGCGCCTCGGATCTCTATGGACAGCGGGTCTCCGGTGCGGGCTCCCTGATCGGTGGCAATTTTCTGATCCAGTCAGGCGTCCGGCGACTGGAGGTGGCGGCCAGCCCGGTCACGCCCACGTTCCTGGTGGTATGGACCGAAAGTGCCGGCTCGCTGCGCGCCCGCCCCGTCTCCACCGAAGGGGTGGTGGGCGAAGCGCTGGGGCTGGCCGAAGGGGTCAACCCCGATCAGCCGCCGGCCATCGCCTATGGACCGGACGGTGCGGCGCTGGTGGTCTGGTCGGGGAGCGACGGGACGATCCAGGCGCGCGGGGTTCTCAGCACGGGCGTGCTCCTCCCACCCTTTTCCCTCTCCGTGGCCGGGGCGGCGGAGCCGGCGGTGGTCTATGATGCCAGTGAGGGACATTTCCTGGTCGTATGGCGGGAGGGCGCCGGGGCGATCAAGGGCTGCTGGGCCGAACTCACGGGGCCGCTGGGGGCTCCTCTGGCTCTGGGGGAAATGATAACTGCTGCGCGGCCTTTTGCCGCCCTTGACGCGGCCACGGGCCAGGTCTGGGTCATCTGGGGAAGCAACGATTATGACGATTGGGAAATCTACGCCCGGCGGGTGACGGCGGAGGGGAGCGCGGCTGGGGATGTGCTCCCGCTGGTGGTGAATCCGGGGAATGAGCAGGGGTGGAACATTGGCGAAGCGGGCACCTACGGCGTCTATCTCACCTGGTTCAACGCCAGTACGATCTATGCGGCCGGTTTTCGCCCGCTGAGAGCCGACTTTACTGCTGACATCCGGGAGGGGACCGCGCCGCTGACCGTGACGTTCACCAACCGTTCGGCACCCCTTGGGCTGATCACGAGCCACCACTGGGATTTCGGCGACGGGGTTCCGAGCGAGGAGGTGGCGCCGACGCACGTCTACACCCGGCCCGGGCGCTACACCGTCTCGCTGACAGTGGAGGGGGCCGGGCAGCGGCACACCGAGACGAAGGTAGAGTACATCCGGGTGGGGTTCCCCTATCCCGCGCTGCAGGTCTCGCCCGTCTACGCGGCGCGGACGCTGCGCCGGGGAGAGCAGGTCCAGGTGGCCTACCGGGTGGAGAACGTGGGGACGGCAGCCACGGGGCCCGTGACGTTCTCCACGCCCACAGCGCCCGGCTGGGTGAGCGTGACCCCGGGCGGGTTGCCGGACCTGCCGCCAGGGGGCAGTGCGACGGTGACCGTGACGCTGGCGCCTCCGGCGGACCTGCCGGTGGGCACGTACCGGGACCTGCTGCGGGTGGAGGCGACGGGGGTTCAGAAGGCGGCGGCCTTTTCGGTGCGCGTCGTCGGCGTGACCCGCACACTGGAGATCGCAGTGGGCGACGCCTACGGCCCGGTGGGCGGAGCGATCGTCCACCTGGTGCGGCGAGAGGAGAGCCTGCTGGTCACCGAGGGGGTGACGGCGACGATCCACGAGGAGGCGAGAGCGCAGAGCGGAGGCGACGGCCGGGCGGTGCTGGAGGGGCTGGAAGCCGGCGCCTACGACTACACGGTGGCCGCCCCTGGCCACGGCGCGGCGCGGGGTGTGGTGACGGTGACGGCGGGGAGCGGCCCCCAGCCGCTGGCGGTGATGCTGGAGGCCCTGCCGCTGCTGGTGCCGGAGCCCCTGTACCCCGAACTCCACGTACAGCCTGGCGGGGAGGGGCTCCTGGAGGGGGCAGTGCGCAACGTGGGGCTGGGGACGGCGCGGAACGTGCGCGTCCGGCTCCCGCCGGGGGCGCCGGGGTGGCTCTCTGCAGGGGTGACCGGTCCGGCGGAGGCACTGACGGGAGGGGGGACCCTCTCGGTCACCTTCCTGGCCGCTCCGCCGGAGACGGCTGCGCCGGCGCTCTACCGGTATTATGTGGACGTGGTGGCCGACAATGCGCCGGCCACCCGCTTTGCCCTCAGCGTCCTCGTCTCGGGGCAGGCGACGGGCACGCTCCAGTATCAGGTCCGCGACCCGGCCGGGGAGCCGGTGGAGGGGGCGCGGGTGCTGCTGGTGAGCAAGGACGGCCGGCTCGTCGTCACCCAGGGGGTCACCCAGACCGTCTACGATCACTTTGTGGAGACGACCGATGCGGGCGGGGCGGCGCTCTTCGTGGGAGTCCCGGCCGGCGCATACAACGTCTATGTGGACGCGCGGGGCTTTGAATCGTACAGCGAGGATCCTGTTGTCCCGCCGGGCGGGACCCTCGTGCAGAGCGTCTCCCTGGACAGGCTGCCGTTCCAGGCAACCTACACCGTGCAGGAGACCCAGATCCCCGACGTCTATCGGGTGACGGTCACCCTGGCCTTTGCGTCCGGGTTGCAGGTATTACCCCTGGCGCTGACGGCGCCGTGCGAAGGAGGCCCGGTCCAGGGCTTCATCCAGGTACGCAATCCTTACCCCTTCCCGGTGACGAACGTGCAGATATCGGGGGAGGCTCCTGGCGTGGCTTTCCAGATTGAGAACCTGGGCGCAACCATCGGCCCGGGACAGATCGCGCAGTTCCCCTTTACCGCTCAGGTGGCGGCCTATGCATACGGCAGAGGGAGGCTGAGAGTGTGGGCGGATGGGGTGGCCAGCAGCTGGTCCCCGGTGAAAGTGGAGACGTGCACTGCGTGGACGTGGCACTGGACCTGGGATGGAACTGGCGCTATCGGGATGTATGCAGGACCTTATCCCTCTTTCCCTTTTCTGGATCCTCCGCCCTTCCACGGTCCGAGCACGATCCAGCTGGAACTGAGCCAGAGCGCGGTGCTGGAGCGGCAGGCGTTCCTGGCGGAGTTGACGCTGAGCAACCCGCAGGCGGAGTTGACGGACCTGGAGGTATGTATCACGGCCCGGGATGCCCAGGGGGTCCTGCAGCCCACCCACTTCGTCATCACGCCGACGGTGCCGACCCGGCTGCCGGACCTGGCGCCGGGGATGGAACCGGTGCACCAGCAGTGGCTCATCGTCCCGGTCTACCAGGGGCTGACCGAACCGACGACTTATACCCTGCGTGCCACGCTGACTTTCCGGCAGGGAGAAGAGACCTACACGGTGGAAAGCCTCCCGGCGATGGTTCTGGTGCAGCCGCAGCCGGAGGTGCACCTGCAGTACTTTGTGCCCCGGTACGTGCGGGCGGGCGAACCGGTGCTCCTGGGCGTGCGGGCGATCAACCGCGGCGCCGGGGCGGCGCGCAACCTGCATATCGCCAGCACTTACCCCCGTATCGTAAGCCAGAGTGGGGAACCGATTTCCTTTGAGATGCTGGGCACGTTGGAGAACGGAGCGCTGCGCCCTGGAGATATGGAACTGAACTTCGGCGACATCGCGCCGGGCCAGGTGGTGACAGGGGGCTGGGTGATGCGCTTCTCCCACCACGGGCAGTTCACCCACCTGGGCGTGCGCTGCCAGCATCTGGATTACCAGGGGCTGGCCCTCTCCAACATCCTCTACTGCGACGGTGGAGAGAACATTTTCTCCAACGACCTGCAGCACCTCAACGGGGACGAGTGCCCCGACCAGACGACCTGCGACAAACAGGGCTGCATCGGCGGGCCGATCAACACCCGCAGCGGGAACTATGGCTACAAGATGACCGATCTCTCCATCCCGACGGCCGGGTCGCCGCTGGTGATGGAGCGGAGTTACAACAGCACGAACGTCCTGAGCGACACCGACACCCTGGGACCGGGCTGGACCCACCGCTACGCGATGCGGCTGGAGTTTCCCGACCTCTCCGGCCAGGTGGTGTTCCCGGTGACGACCGGGGACGAGGTCCTGGACCGCTCCGCCCTCTACTACCGCCCCTACCTGCTGGTGCGGCTGCCGGGCGGCAGCCGGCTGCGGCTGGCCGACAACGGCGACGGGACGTACACCCCTTACCCCGGCTCCCGCACCCGTATGTTCCGCCACGAGAGCGGCGGGGTGGTGACCTACACGCTGATCGCCCCCGACGAGACCACCCGTATCTTTGACGGTACGGGGCGCCTGCTGCTCATCCGCGACCGGCACGGGAACGAGACCCGCCTGACCTACGACGGGGCGGGCCGACTGACACGGGTCACCGACCCCAGCGGACAGCGCTGGCTGGAGTTCGGCTACGACGAGGCCGGACGGCTGGCCTGGGTGCGCGATCCTCTCAGCCGCACCGTGCGGTACGGCTACGACCCCGCTGGCGACCTGGTGGTGGTGACCGACACCCGGGGCCTGGTCTGGACTTATGTCTACACCGGCTCCCACCTGCTGCACGAAGTGCGCGACCCGCTGGGGAACATCGTGGAGCGCACCTTCTACGATGCGGCCAGCCGCGCCGTCCGGCAGGAGAACGGTGCCGGGGTGGCCATAGAACTGGAATATGACGGGGACGAGACCCACCTCTGGGAGGCCGGGCGGGAGACCGTGCACCGCTACGACCTCTTCGGCGCACTGGTGGAGGAGGTGGACGCGGCAGGCCATGAGCAGGGGCGGGCGTACAACTGGGACTTCCGGCCGGAACAGACCACCGATGCCCTGGGGCGGGTGACCCGGATGGAGTGGAACAGTTGCTGCGGGCAACTCTCCGTCATCACCGACAGCCTGGGGAACGCCACGCGGATGGAATACGACGGGCGGGGCAACCTGCTCTGGATGACCGATGCGGCGGGCCACACCACCCGCTACGAATACGACGCGCAGAACAACCTGATCGCCCAAACCGACGCCCTGGGGCGGGTGACCCGCTACGCCTACGACGCCTACGGCCACGTCATCTCCACGACAGACCCCCTGGGGAACACGACTCTCTACGGCTACGACGAGTTCGGCCAGCGTGTCGTCGTCACCGACGCGCTGGGGAATGTCACCACCTACGGCTACGACGCCGCGGGCCGGCTGATCACCGTCACCAACGCCGCCGGGCAGGTCACCCTCAACGAGTACGACGCCGCCGACCACCTGATCCGCACCGTCCAGAACTATCTCCCCGGCTACCCCCAGAACTGGCTGGATACGTACAACCTGGTGACGGAGTACGAGTATGACGGGGCCGGCCGGCAGGTGGCGATGACCGACACCCTGGGCCACGTCACCCGCTCCGAATACGACGGGGCCGGCCGCCTCATCCGCACCATCCAGAACTTCCTGCCCGGCTATCCCCAGAACGACCAGAACGCGTACAATCTGGTGACCGAATACGGCTACGATGCCGCCGGCAACCCGATTCTGGTCACCGACACCCTGGGGAACGTCACCTACACCGAATACGACGAACTGAACCGGGTGAAACGGGTCTGGCGGAACTACCGCCCCGGCTACCCGCAGAACTACTACGACGCGGAGACCCACACGTACTACAACCTGGTCACCGAATACGGCTACGACGCCGTGGGCAATCAGATTCTGGTGACCGACACCCTGGGGAACGTCACCTACACCGAATACGACGAACTGAACCGGGTGAGAAGGACGCAGGATGCAGGAGGCAGGATCACGACGTACGAGTACGACGCCGTGGGCAACCAAATCCGGGTCACGGATCACGCATCGCGTGTCACGTTTTACGAATACGACGCGCTCCACCGGCCCGTCACCGTCACCACCAACTACGTGGACGGGGTCTACGACCCCTCCCGGCCCGACGAGGACCTGGTGCGCATCACCACTTACGACGCTGCCGGACGTATCCAGAACGTCACGGATCACGCTTCACGTATTACGTATTATACCAATAGTGTTTGTTAAAGCCATTAATGCTTATAGTGAACTTTTAGGAGATATTTATGGCGGTAATCCAGCCCACGCTTTTTGAATCCACGACCAGCTGGTCAGCCGCCGTACCCGCTCCGG
>Ga0308395_1000588_pt1 | contig 28004 bp, 24 predicted proteins | sample Hotspr20SampleP4_FD_202097 | JGI IMG/M metagenome (GOLD analysis project Ga0308395, IMG submission 202097) | Hot spring phototrophic mat microbial communities from Mushroom Spring, Yellowstone National Park, Wyoming, United States - 20050930_P4 ...
GGGGCCTGGTGGCTTCGTGGAGTTTTGGTTGGGCGGGATTCTAGATGCTTCGCTCAGCATGACATGTGGACAATGTTCATGAACGCGCCAGCGCAAATTAGCTCATGCGCGCGAGATGCGCAAAGCCTTGGGATGGAATGAACGGTTCAACTGAGTCACCTCTGTGTTATTTCTGGGACAAGTTCTATGCTTCCGGTGAAGGTGGCTTTACTAGAGGGTTGGCGACGACACCGCCGTCGCCCACCCGGGGTTTTGCTCCTGGCTGTGAATGCGCCTCCATACTGTCATGATCATGTAGAATCAAGGAGCTGGTTGGGGAGTAGCCTACTCCAAGAGGAGTCGGCCAGTCGTCAATCCGGGCTGGGTAAGGCCCCGGCTGGTCGTAAGTGCAACATGTCGTGCGCGATAGGCGAGACCATCATGGATTCAGAAATGCCATGGTGGTCTCGCTTCGTTTAACAACCTAAAGAACCAACCCAACGCAAAGATGGACGGATCTACTCTTCTCTTGTTTATCGCTGGGCTTGTCCTGCTGGTCGTCGGTGCAGAATGGCTGGTGCGCGGCGCAGCGCGCCTGGCGGCTGCGGTCGGCGTGTCGCCATTGGTGATTGGCCTGACCATCGTGGCGTTTGGCACCAGCGCGCCGGAGCTGGCAGTCAGCATTCGCGCCGCGCTCGTTGGCGAGGCGGACATCGCCTTCGGCAACGTCGTGGGCAGCAACATCTTTAACATCCTGGTCATCCTCGGCCTATCCGCAGCGATCACGCCACTGCTCGTGGCCCAACAATTGGTGCGATTGGACGTGCCGTTGATGGTGGGCGTAACCGTGCTGACGGTGCTCTTCGCCCAGGACGCAAACATCAGCCGGGTGGAGGGCGTCGCCTTGTTCGCTGGGTTGATTGCCTACACGGCATTCCTCTTTATTCAGAGCCGCCGCGAGAACAGCGCAGTGCAACAGGAATACGAAGCCGAGTTCGGCGAGCGTCCCAAGGGCGTGGTTCAGCTCGCCCTAAACGTATTCTGGGTCATCGCCGGCCTGGGCATGCTCACCATCGGCTCGCGTTGGCTGGTGGAGGGCGCGGTCGCGCTCGCGCGCGCCATCGGCGTGAGCGAGCTGATCATCGGCCTGACGATCGTCTCGGGTGGCACTTCACTCCCTGAGGTTGCCACATCCGTCGTCGCAGCGATCAAGGGCGAGCGAGACATCGCCGTCGGCAACGCGGTGGGCAGCAACATCTTCAACTTGCTCTCCGTGCTGGGCTTGAGCAGCATCATCGCCCCAACAGGGATCGCTGTGGACGTCGCAGCGCTCAACTTCGACGTATGGGTGATGCTCGCTGTGGCGGTCGCCTGTCTGCCGGTGTTCTTCACCGGCAATCAGATCGCGCGCTGGGAGGGCCTGATGTTCATCGGCTACTACGTCATTTATCTGGTTTATCTCTTCCTGGCCTCCACCCAGCACGACGCGCTGCCGGCGTTCAGCAGCATCATGCTGCTCTTTGTGTTACCGCTGACCGTCTTGACGCTGGTCATCACCGTGCTGCGCGAACTCCACATGCGGCGCCGGCTAGCGGCCTGAGATGATAAGCCCCATCGTCCTTCCCTTGCTGATTTGCGCGCTCAGCGCCGGTCTGTCGGTGCTGCTGGCCATCGCCCCCCTGGGCCGCCACATGCCCAGCCGCTGGATGGGGTGGCTGCTGGCCATCGCGCCGGCGGCCGCGTTCGCTCTCTTGATCACCGAGTCGCCGGCGATCCTGGCCGGCCAGAGCGCGAGCGCGTCTATCCCTTGGATGCCATCGTTGGGGCTGAACTTCTCGCTCCGCTTGGACGGGCTGTCTCTGCTCTTTGCCCTGCTCGTATCCGGCATCGGGGTGTTGGTGACCATCTACGCTGGCTATTACTTCACGAAGCCGGAGCAAAACGTCAACGAGGACGCGCGCTTCTTCGCATATCTGATGCTGTTCATGACCAGCATGCTGGGGCTGGTGCTGGCCGGCGATGTGATTACGCTGTTTGTGTTCTGGGAGGGCACCAGCGTCACTTCGTTCCTGCTGGTCGCCTATAAATACAAGGACGAGGAAGCGCGCCGCAGCGCCTTCCGCGCGCTCTTCATCACCGGCGGCGGCGGGATAGCGCTGCTGGCCGGCCTGCTGTTGATCGCTTATAGCGCCGGCAGCGCAGACCTCGCAGCGATCGCGGGAAGCGGCGACGCGCTGCGCGTGAACGCGCTCTATCCGGTGATGTTTGGCCTAGTTGCCCTGGGGGCGCTGACCAAGAGCGCGCAAGCGCCGGCCCACTTCTGGTTGCCCGGCGCGATGAGCGCGCCGACGCCGGCCTCGGCTTACTTGCACTCGGCCACCATGGTCAAGGCCGGCATCTACCTGCTCGCTCGGCTGCATCCCGCGCTAGGCGGGACAGACCTATGGTTCTGGGCGCTGAGCATCATCGGCCTCATCACGATGCTGATCGGGGCATACGTGGGATTCACCCAGCACGACTTGAAGGCCCTGCTCGCCTACTCCACGGTGAGCCAGCTCGGCGTGCTCGTGATGCTGATCGGCCAGGATACCGAGGTTGCCTTTAAGGCCCTGGCGATCGGCATCTTCGCTCACGCGCTATACAAAAGCGCGCTCTTCCTGGTGGCCGGCATCGTGGATCATGAGACGGGCACGCGCGACCTTAGGCGGCTTGGCGGGCTATGGCGCGCCATGCCCATCACGTTCGTGGTGAGCGGTGTGGCGGCGCTCTCGATGGCCGGCCTGCCGCCCTTGTTCGGCTTTCTGGCCAAAGAGACGCTGCTGGCCACGGCCACGCATCCGAGCGTGCCGCCGATTGTTGACGTGATCTTCCCGGCGGCTGCCGTGGTGGCCGGCGCGCTCATCCTGGCGCAAGCAGGCTTGATCGTGCTCGATGGCTTTTTGGGACAGGCCCGCGCCGAGCACCACGCCCACGAGCCGCCGGTCGCGATGTGGCTGGCGCCGGCCCTGCCGGCGGCGCTCTCCCTGGCGATTGGCCTCTTGCCAGAGCCAGAAGCGATCGCCACGCTGCTGGCCCGCGCAGCTACAGCCAGCTACGGCGCGCCAGTCAAGGTCTCGCTGGCGTTATGGACCGGGATCAACGTCCCGCTGGTGCTCAGCGTCATCGCTGTCAGCAGTGGTCTGGCTATCCTGGCGGTGCGCAGCCGGCTGCGCCCCCTGTTCGACCGCGTGAGCAGCGCAGTTCGCCTATCGGTGCTCTACGACGGCGCGCTCACGGGCATTGACCGCCTGGCCTGGCTGGCAACGCGCGTGCAGAACGGCAAGCTGCGCCTATATCTCGTGATCATGCTCCTTAGCGCATCGGTCATGGTGGTGCTCATCGGTCGCCCTGAGCTGCCGGCGATCCGGATGATCAGCGAAGGCACGCAGCAACCCGCCCTCACGATCCTGCGCATCTTCACACTGGTTGTTATCAGCATCTCCGCGATTGCGAGCGTGCTGTTGCGGCGCGACCTGTTCGCCATCCTCGCCCTGACCACGTCTGGGCTGAGCGTCGCTGTGCTGATGCTGCTGGAGCCAGCGCCTGACTTGGCGTTGGTTCAAGTGGTCGTCGAATCGCTGACGTTGGTGATCCTGGTGCTGGCGCTCACGCGCCTGCCGCGCGAGCAGCGCGCGCGCGCCTTCGAGTTCACCTTTCGCCAGTCCTACTTGGGCCTGGCACGTGACTTTGTGATTGCCGCGATCAGCGGCGCGATCATGTTCGTCATCGTGTTGACGGCGCTGACCACGCGGCCGCGCCAATCTCAGCTCACGCCCTTCTTCGAGCAGAACGCCAAGCCGCTCACCAGCGCAAACGACATCGTAGGCGCGATCATCGTTGACTTTCGGGCCTTTGACACGCTGATCGAGATCGCCGTCTTTGCGGTCGCCGGCCTGGCCATCTACACGTTGCTGCGCTACGCCTCATACAAAGCCGGCGACCGCGACGCGCCTCAGCCGATTCGCGATCAATGGATGCGCTTTCTGCGCGGCATTGCCAGCCCGCGCACCTCCCCGTTCGTGCAGGGCCTGGCGCGCCTGCTCCTGCCGCTGACGCTGGTGTTGGCCGCCATCCACGTGCTATATGGACACGACCAGCCGGGGGATGGCTTCACTGCCGGCGTGATCGTCAGCCTGGGCGTGGCGAGTTGGTATGTCTCCTTCGGTTATGAGGAGACCAAGCGGCGCTTACCCTGGCTAAATCCCGCCGGCTTCATCGGCGCCGGCCTGCTATTGACGCTGGGATCGGCCGTCTCAGCCGCCGTCATCAACGGCAGCTTCTTCTCGCCGGTGGACTTTGGCAAGCGCCTAGGGATAGCTTTCCTGCCAGCGGGCGTGTACTTCAGCACCGCTACCCTCTTTGAGCTGGCGATCTGCCTGACCGTGGCCGGCAGCGCCGTGCTGATGTTGGATACGCTCGGCCATCCCAAAGATGCCGATGCCGAATCCGCCCAGCAGATACAAGCGATCGCGGCGCTCGCCCAGCGCGGCGAGATCACCCTTGGCGAGGACAACACGGATCAACTTGAGAAGGCACTACCGACCGAAAGAGCGAAGCCGGAGCATTAACCTATGGAAGTCCTCCTTGCATTGACCATCAGCGTGCTCTTTGCAACCGGCATCTTCCAGATGCTGCGTCGCAACCTGATCCGCTCGGTCATCGGCCTGAGCATCATCTCGAACGCGATCAACCTATTTCTGCTCGCCTCAGGCGCTTATCAAGGCGAAGCCGCCGCCTATGCCAACGCTGCCGGCCAGCGCAGCGATGCGCTCCCTCAAGCGCTCATCCTCACCGCAATTGTCATCAGCATGGGCGGCTTTGCTGTCGTGCTGTCCATGCTATACGTGCTCTCCGTGCGATATAAAACCAGCGACAGCGACGAGGTCAAAGGGCTGACCCACTAAGCGCATTGCACCATGAACGCGCTCGTCTTGCTGCCCATCGTCATACCGCTCACCGCGTCGGCGGTCGCCGTGCTCATCCGCGCGCATCATCGGCTTCAGGCGGCCTGGGCCTTTGGCGCGATGCTCTCGTCGTTCATCTGCAGCGGCGCGTTGCTGTGGGCCGTGTGGTCATCCGGTGCGCCCCTGGTGTACCAAGTGGGCAACTGGGCCGCGCCGTTCGGCATCTCGTTGGTGGGTGATCCTCTCTCCGCGCTGATGGCCGTGATGTGCCAGCTCGTGTTGACGGGCGGTTTTCTCTACGCGCTGGGCTGCCGCGACCAGTGCGCACAATACCCCGCGTTCTATCCGCTCTTCCTGATGCTGGCTGGCAGCCTCACCGGCGCGATGCTGACCGGCGACCTCTTTAACTTGTTCGTGTTCGCCGAGCTGCTGGTGTTCTCCGGCGCGGCGCTCACGGCGATCTCCGACGATAAGTTCGGCACTGAGGCTGCCTATAAGTACTTCTACATCAGTTTCATCGCGTCCATCGCGCTATTGCTCACCTGCGGCAGCCTGTATGCCTCGTATGGCACGCTGAACATCGCCGACCTCGCCCGCCGCATCGCAGCCGATCCTTCGCCGCCGCTCGTGCTGCCGGCCATGGCGCTGCTGATGGTCTTCTTCATGGTCAAGGGCGCGGTGGTGCCCTTTCACTTTTGGCAGCCGGACTTTCACACCGCAGCCCCTACGCCGGTGCATGCGGTGCTCTCATCGGTTGTCGTCAAGCTGGGCATCTACGGCTTTTTGCGCATGACCACGCTGCTCTTCACTGAACAGGCCGAAGTCATCCGGTCCGTGCTGGTGGTCGTCGGCGCGATCGGCGCGTGGTTCGGCGGGCTGGGCGCGGTGGGGACTTACGACGCCAAGCGCATGCTGGCCTACTCTACGCTGGGCCAGCTCGGCTTTATCCTGGTCGGGATCGGCTGGGGCACGCCGTTGGCGCTGAGCGCAGCCCTGGTGTATGCCTTCAATCACAGCCTGCTGAAGGCAGCGATGCTCATGCTGGCCGGCAGCGTGGCGAGCTACGCGCCGGTGAAGACGGCTGCCTTCACCGCGATCACCGGGCTGGGCAAAAAGCTTCCCCTGGCCGGCGTGTTGTTTATGCTGGGCGGCATGGGCCTGGCTGGCATCCCACCGCTCAATGGCTTTGTGGCCAAGTTCATGTTGTTCAGCAGCGGCCTGGACGCGCGCGCATACCCGTCCTTGGCTGCTATCGGGTTGGCCGGCATCGTCACGGTAGTGTATGTCTTCCGCGCCTTCCAGCGCATTTGGTGGGCGCCGCTGCCGGAAGGCGTTAAGCCCAAGCCTTATGGCGACCGCCTGCTTGCGCCGGCGTTCCTGATCGCGCTCAGCGTGATCCTGGGCGTGTGGGCAGAACCATTGATCGCCCTCTCGCAGACGGTCGTAGCATGGATGACGTCACCGGAACAGTACGTCAGGGCCGTGCTCGGTGGATAGCAACGCATCGGCATGGAAGAGATACTGGGAGCCGTTTTTGTAATTGCCTTGGTTGCACACTTGCTGCTGCTGGGCGTCGCGGCCTGGCGCGTTCTGCGCGGCGAGAACGCTGTAGATCGTTTGCTGAGCGTCGAGCTGGTGAGCGTGCTGGCCTTATGCGTCGTGTTGCTGACCACGCTCATCACCGGACAAAGCATTTACGTAGATGTTGCGCTGGGCCTGGCTGCGCTTAGCTTCATCGGCACGCTGGCTTTGGCCAAGTACTTGGCCGACCAGCGCATGTTCTGAACCACATGACCGTCGTCGTCCAGCTTTTGATCCTCATCCTGGTCCTGATAGGGACGTCGTTCTCGATCCTCGGCGTGCTGGGCTTGATCCGCCTGCCGGATGTTTACGCGCGCCTCCACGCCGCTGGCAAGGTGGGCGTCTTCGGCGCTGCGCTGCTGGCTGCTGCGGTGGCCCTGTCTGCGCCGTCCACCGCCAGCAAAGCGCTTATCCTGGTCGCGTTGCTCGTCATTGCTGGTCCAGTTGTGTCCCACGCGCTGGCGTCGGCAGCGAACCGGCTCGGCATCCCAGTAAAGCATGCGCTGCGCGACGATCTGGCCGAGGCGCGCAGACAGCTCTCCTCAGCGCAGCCAAATCCGCCGCCTGATTCGCCATGTTGATCGTGCCTTTGCTCGCTTGCCTTCTGGGCGTCGCGGCCAGCGCCTTGTTTGTGCTCTCGCCCATCGGCGGACGTCTCTCCCCGCGCGCGATGGGATGGGGGCTATCTATCGCCCCACTCTCGGCGTTTGTCTCTCTGCTCGCGTTGTCATCCTCGCTCGCTGAAGGGCAAGCGATCGCCTGGCGATTGGCCTGGCTGCCCGAGTTGAACATCGCATTGGCGTTCTACCTGGACGGCCTCAGCCTGCTCTTTGGGCTGATCGTCACCGGCATTGGTGCGCTGGTGGTGATCTATGCGGGATACTACTTCTCGCCGCACCATCCTGCCGGCGCGCACGGGGATCAAGGCGCGCCGCAGGCGGAGCACACCCCTGGCAACGACGCGCATTTTTTCTTTTATTTGCTGCTGTTCATGACCAGCATGCTGGGGCTGGTGCTGGCCGGCGACGTGATCGCGTTATTTGTCTTCTGGGAAGGCACCAGCTTGACCTCGTTTTTGCTGATCGCCTACAAATCAAAGGACGAGGAGGCGCGCAAGGGCGCATTTAAGGCGCTGTTCGTCACCGGCGCAGGCGGCATTGCCCTGTTGGCCGGCCTGCTGTTCGCCGCTGTCATCAGCAGCAGCACCGACCTGGCGACGATCCTGCGCAGCGGCGATCTCCTGAGGAACCACGCCTGGTATCCGGTCATGTTGGCCCTGCTGGCCTTCGGCGCGTTCACCAAGAGCGCGCAGGCGCCCTTCCACTTCTGGCTGCCGAAAGCGATGGCCGCGCCGACGCCGGCCAGCGCCTACTTACACTCGGCCACGATGGTGAAGGCGGGCGTGTACTTGCTGGCGCGCCTGCATCCAGCGCTGGGCAACACGGAAGGGTGGTTCTGGCTCATGATCATCGCGGGCGGGACGACCATGTTGTTGGGCGCGCTCATCGGCCTGCGCCAAAGCGATCTCAAGGGCTTGCTCGCCTACTCCACGGTCAGCCAGCTCGGCGCGCTGACGATGTTGATCGGCGAAGAAGCCCCCTCGGCGTTTAAGGCGCTGGCCATCGGCATCCTGGCCCACGCTCTATATAAAGGCGCGCTCTTTATGATTGCCGGCATCGTTGACCACCACGCCGGCTCGCGCGACCTGCGCCGGCTGGGTGGGTTGTGGCGCGCCATGCCATTGACCTTCGCGGCCTGTAGCCTGGCCGCGCTCTCGATGGCCGGCCTCCCCCCGCTGTTCGGCTTCCTGGCCAAGGAGACGCTGCTGGCTGCTGAGATGGACGCCATCCTCCCCCAGCTCACGCGCATCGTGCTGCCGGCGATCACCGTGCTGACCGGCGCCGGCCTGCTGGCTCAGGCCGCCAGCCTGACGCTGGACACGTTCATCACCAGGCCGGGGACAGGCTGGCCGGCATCGGCCTGCCGTGCGGAGCATACAGCGATATTGCCTGCGCATGAAGCGCCGCTGGGCATGTTGATCGGGCCGGCGGTGCCTGCTGTCCTCTCTCTCGTCATCAGCGTCTTTCAACCAGAAGCCATCATCAGCCTGCTGGCCAGCGCCGCGCGGGCCGCCTATGGCGCTAAAGTCAAGGTCTCGCTCGAACTCTTCCAAGGCATCACACCACCGCTGGTGCTCAGTGGGGTTGCCATCGCGCTGGGGATGGTCCTGTTCGCCTCGCGCCGCGCCATTCGATCCCCTGCGCGCATCGAGGGGCTGGACATGAACCTGGCCTACGAAGCGGTGCTGCGCGGTGTCGATCGGGCTGCGCGCCTGGCCACGCGCACACAGGGTGGGCGCATTCGGGTCTATCTCTCGGTCATCCTAATCGCGCTGTTCGCGCTGGTGGCGCTGTTCGGCGATCTTCAGCGCGTGCTGGGCGCGGACGCGCTGCGGCTGGACGACGCGCTGGACGTCACCGGTGGGCTGCGCCTGCTGGGGTTGCTGCTGGCGGTTGCGGCGTCCTTCGTCTCGATCGTCATTCGGCGCGACCTGCTGGCGATCATCGCTCTGGGGTCATCGGGCCTGGCGATTGCCGTGGTGATCGCGCTGGAACCATCGCCGGACGTGGCCTTGGTCCAGGCGGTCGTGGATGTGTTAACCACGGTGGTGCTGGTGTTGGCGCTCTCGCGGCTGCCGCGCGCGCAACGCCTGCGAGCCGAAGCGCTCAATAACGGCAGCTCCGTCCGCCATGCCCTGCTGGCCGTGGCCGGCGGCGCACTGGTCACCTTGATTTGTCTATATGCCTTCGCCTCTCGCCCGCGCCCCTCGCTCGTGACGCCCTACTACGAGCAAAACGCCAAGCCCCTCACGGGAGCTGCCGACATCGTCGGGGCGATCGTGGTGGACTTTCGCGGCTTCGACACCTTGATCGAGATCACGGTCTTCAGCGCAGCCGGCATGGGCGTCTTCACGCTCATCCGCCATGCGATGAGGAAGCGCGAAGCCGCGCGGCTGCCGGTGGAGGGCGAGGTCGAGACGGCCTCTCATCTCCCTATTCTGCCGGCGCATATCTCCGGTGTAGATGGCGTCCGCACCTCGCCGTTCATCCGCGCGCTGGCGTATGCGGCGCTGCCGCTGGCCTTTGTGCTGGCGACCGTGCAAATCATCTACGGCCACGACCAGCCGGGCGATGGCTTCACCGCCGGCGTTACGCTCAGCCTGGGCGTTGGGTTCTGGTATGTCGTGTTTGGCTACGAGCGCACCAGGCAGCGCTTGGGGTTGATCCGCCCGGCCTTGCTGATCGGCAGCGGTCTGCTGCTCGTCCTAGGTGGGTCAACCCTGCCGCTCGTGCTGGGCGGGGGCTTCTTCTCGCCCTTCGACTTCGGCGCAGCGCTGAACTTGCCGTTGCCGAAGGGGTTCTATCTCAGCACGTCCTTTCTTTTCGAGGTGGCCATTTGCCTCGCCGTGCTCGGCGCAACGATGTTCATCGTGGATACATTGGGTCATCCTGAGCGCGACCTGGAGTAGAGCATTTATGGAGGTCCTTAAAGCATTGGCGATTGGCGCCCTATTCGGCATCGGCTTGTATCAACTGCTGCGCCGCAACATCATTCGCTCGGCCATTGGGCTGGTGATCCTCTCGAACGCAGTGAACTTATTTTTACTCTCCGCCGGCGCATACGATGGCGTGGTCGAAGCTTACGCCAAAGCAACCGGCCAGCGCAGCGATGCCCTGCCCCAGGCGCTTATCCTGACCGCGATCGTGATCAGCCTGGGCGGGTTCGCCTTTGTGCTCTCGTTGCTCTACGTCATCTCAGCGCGCTATCGCACCAGCGACAGCGACGAGGTCAAAGGACTGTCCGGCTAACATCTGCGCCATGCACACATGCATACGCAATACGCAATACGGAATACGCAATACGGAATACGGAATACGCAATACGTATTGCGTATTACGTATTGCGTATTAGTGCACGATGCCATTCATGACTCTGCTCGCTATCCTACCTATCTTGATCCCATTAAGTAGCGCAGCGGTGGCGACGCTGCTCATCCGCTCTCCGCGCCTCCAGACAGCCTGGGCCTTTGGCGCGATGGTCGCAGCGTTCGCCAGCAGCGCCGGCCTGCTTTGGATGGTCTGGACATCAGACCAACCAATGGTATATCAGATGGGGCTGTGGCCTGCGCCGTTCGGCATCAGCATCGTGGCCGATTTGCTCTCCGCCTTCATGGCGGCCATGGTGCAATTTGTCTTTGTCTTTGGCTTTCTGTATGCCTTGGGCGCTAAGGACAAAGCCGTGCACCATCCCACCTTCTACCCGTTGTTCCTCTTCCTGGTCGCCGGCCTAAGCGGCGGCATGTTGGCCGGTGACATCTTCAACTTGTTCGTCATGGTTGAGCTGGTCGTGCTCAGCGGCAGCATCCTCACCGCGATAAGCGACGACCGCTACGGCCCAGAGGCCGCCTATAAGTACTTCCTGATCAGCACCATTGCCTCCTTTTGCCTGCTGTTCGCCATCGGCAGCCTGTATATTAGCTATGGCACGCTGAACATGGCCGACCTGGCAGCCCGCATCGCCGCCGACCAAGATCAACCGCTCTTGCCATTGGCGATTGTGCTGCTCGCGGTCACCTTTATGGTCAAGAGCGCCGTCGTGCCCTTCCACTTTTGGCAGCCCGACTTTCACACGGCCTCGCCCACGGCGGTGTCGGCGATGCTGTCCTCGGTCGTGGTCAAGCTGGGGGTGTATGGGTTTCTGCGGATGACCACCCTGCTCGTGCCTCATGCGGAATGGCTGCGCGGCGCGTTGGTGGCCTTGGGCATCGCCGGCATCGTCTTCGGCGGCTTGGGCGCGGCCGGCACGCACAACCTCAAACGCATGTTTGCTTATTCCACGCTGGCCCAGATCGGCTTCATCCACGTGGGGGTGGGCTGGGGCACGCCGTTCTCCCTAGCCGCCGCCATCCTGTTCACGTTCAACCACGCGCTCATCAAGAGCGCCATGCTGATGCTGAGCGGCTACTTGGCCAGCCGCGCGCCGATCAAGACGGCTGCGTTCAGCGTGCTGCGCGGCACGGGCAAGTATGCCCCGCTGGCCGGCGTCATCTTCTTCTTCGGCGGCATGGCGCTGGCCGGCATCCCGCCGACCAACGGCTTCATCAGCAAGCTGATGCTCTTTCAAAGCGGGGTTCAAGCCGCCAGCAATAGCAGCTTCGCCGAGACGGTGGCCTACTGGTTGCCGCTCCTGCTGCTGGGCGTGTCGAGCGCGCTTACGCTCATCTATGTCTTTCGCGCCTTCATCAGGGTTTGGTGGGAACCATTCAAGCCCGACCAGCCGGACGCCAAAGTAAAACCACACGGCGATAGCCCGCTCGCGCCGGGGCTGCTGGTGGCCGTCTGTCTGGCGCTGGGCATCTGGGCAAAGCCGTTGATCCAACTAGCACAGGATACCAGCGCCTGGATCCAACAGCCACGCGCCTACGTGCAGGCAGTCTTGAAGCAAGACGCCGGCGTGATAAGGTAAACGCAAATTATCGAGGAGAAAGGCATGCTCGCATATATACGACTCGCGGTGATTTGTTGGCTGATCTACCTGGCGCTCACTGCTAACCTGGAGCTTTCCAATCTGATCGCCGGCTTGTTGATCGGGCTGGCCATCGCTGCGATCATCAGGCCGGTCAGCCAGCCGCTGGCCATAGGCCGCTTGCCGGCAGCGTTGTTCAACCTGCTCAGATACACGGTTTGGTTAGGCATAGACATCATCCGCAACGGCATCCGCGTGGCGCGCATCGTGCTCGATCCAAAGCTGCCGATTCGTCCGGGGATCATCGCCGTCAAAGCCGGCATGAAGAGCGAGCTGGGCGTTGCCTTGAGCGCGCATGCCATCACCGTCACGCCCGGTGAGCAAGTGGTCGAGATAGGCGAAGACGGCACGATGTACGTCCACTGTCTGGATGTGGTGAGCAGCGCCGCGAGCGCCGAGGAGGCGCAGCGCAAGCGCCGCGCCATGTTGGAGCGCATCTTCGAGTGAGGCCCGCCGTGCGCGACTTGTTCTTGGCCGTCTGCATATTGTCTCTGGCCGCCCACGTGGTGATGATCGCCATCGCCGTGCAGCGCGTGTGGCGTGGCGAGACGGTCATGGATCGCATCGTCGCTGCCGATGTGATCGCCACGCTGGTGCTGGCGATCTTCGTGCTGCTGGCGCTGATCCGAGACGATGCCCTCTACATGGACCTCGCGCTTGGCGCTTCGGTTATCAGCTATGCAGGCACGATCGCCCTGGCCCGCTACATCGCCAGCCGGCAGATGTTCTGAGAGGACGCCATGCTGGAATCGCTAAGCTACCTAATCGCCGTGCTCGCCGTGCTCGTCGGCACCTTCTTCTCGTTGGTCGGGATTATTGGCCTGGTGCGCCTGCCCGATGTCTACGCGCGCATGCACGCCACCGGCAAGGTCTCGACCTTCGGCGTGGTGTTGCTGACCGTGGCAGCCGTGTTCGTCACTCCATTGGCCTGGAGCAAGGCGCTGGTACTCATCGCGCTGCTGATCTTGGCTGGGCCGGTGGTCTCACATGCGATCAGCTCAGCCGCATATCGCCTGGGCTTGCCTGTCAAGCAAGCCCTGCGCGACGACTTAGCGAGGCATCGTTTAGACAAATCAGCGGATGTCGCGTCGCAGCCCTTGTCTCCGCTGGCTGCATCCAGGGCGGAGGGCGCCCCACAAAGTTAACGCACACGAGATGGGCAGCGCTGCGGAATTCATTCCCTCTTCGGTGATGGTGATCGTCGCGCATCCGGACGACATCGAGTTCGGCTGCGCCGGCACATGCGCAAAATGGGCCAAGCGCGGCGCGCGCATCGTGTATGTGCTGGTCACCAGCGGCAACAGCGGCAGCCAAGACCCTAATTTGACTCGCGAGGCGCTGGCCGAGCTGCGCGAGCGCGAGCAGCGCGCCGCAGCCGAGATCTGCGGTGTGCGCGAGATCGAGTTCCTGCGCTACAACGACGGCGAGGTGATGCCCACCTTAGAGCTGCGCAAAGACCTGGTGCGCCTGATCCGCACGCACAAGCCCGAGGTGGTGATCGCGCTCGACCCCACCCGCATGTACGACGGCGACGACTACATCAACCATCCAGACCATCGCGCGGTGGCCATTGCGACGATGGATGCAGTAGCACCAGTCGCAGCCATGCCTCTGCTGTATCCGGAGCTTGGCCCAGCCCATCAAGTGCGCGAGGTATGGATTCAATGGGTGGATGACCCCAACACTTGGGTGGACATTAGCGAGACCCTGGAGCTGAAGATACAAGCTCTGCTCCAGCATCGCAGTCAGGTCAGTGAGGAGGTTGCCGAGCAGGTGCGCCAGTGGGCCTATCAGGCCGGGCGCGGTTTAGTGCCAGCAGAGGCGTTTAAGGTCATCTTCTTAAAGAAGCGCGAGCCAGCCAGTGCGCAGAGCTAGACCATTCATCAACAGGTGTGTTGGGGAGCACAGCCCTATATGCCCTCATCCACCCGCCATAAGCGATTCATCATCGCTGCTTTAGTCGGTCGCCTCTGTTCGTGAATGCGCCCTTCATCGAGTTGCGCTACGATCAAGACATGACGCAGGGCGTAAACCGAATCGTGTTCGTCAACCCCGACGGCGAGTTAGAGACGATCTCACCCGATGGCTCAGGACGGCGGCAGCTCACTTCTGGGGATTTGATCTTCCAATTCCCTGCTTGGTCGCCCAACAGCCGCTACATCGCTGCCCTGGGCCTGTCCTCGAGCCGCGCCGGCGTCTTCTTGATCGAGGATGCCCCTGGTGAGGCATCGCGTGCGCCGCAACCCATTTACGCAAGCAACCGTAACATCCCGATTTACGCCTACTGGTCGCCCGACGGACAACACATTAGCTTCATTACCAATCGCCCGGCAGAGAACTTGCTGGGATTGCACGTCGTTTCGCTTAATGACGCGCTGCTGGACAAACCAACCGGCGACTCAAGCGACCGCCCGATTGCTATGGGCCAGCCATGCTTCTGGGATTGGAGCGCCGATGGCAGGCGCATCCTGCTACACACTGGCCCGATCAACGAAGAAAGCGCTCAGCTCAATTTCATTGACCCCTTTAATCCACGTCACCGGCGCAGAAGCATTCCCCGCCCTGGCCTCTTTCAAGCGCCGGGCATCGCCCGCAGCGGCCAATTCTGGGCGTTCGGCCAGGTCGATCAGGCCGGCAGGTTACAACTGGTTGTGGACGGATACGATGCACCCAACCGACTGGTCATTCCCTATCAAGGTTTGGCCGCGATGAGTTGGAGCCCGACAAATAATCAACTGGCGTATATCAGCCCAACCGAGCCATTGCAAACCTACTACGGGCCGTTGCGCCTTTTAGATGTCTCTACTGCCAAGGTGCGCATGTTGGCCGACGACGTGGTGATCGCGTTCTTCTGGTCGCCAGACGGGCAGCGGATAGCCTATTTCACCGTCGCCAACGTCGCTGAGTACCTGCGCGAGCGCGTCTTCCCCAGCGCGGTCGTCGCCGCGCGCGCCGGCGGCTTCTTGATTGATGACCCGTCAGCGGAGGACGCCGACGAGGACGATGATGGGCAAACCCTGCCTCTGAACCTGTGGTCAGTGGATGTCGAGAGCGGGGAAAGCTTTCTGATCACGACGTTCAGGCCAGCCAGGTCATTTGCCAGTTTGCTGTTGCCCTTCTTTGATCAATATGCGCTCAGCCACCGCATCTGGTCACCGAACAGCGACGCCGTCGTGCTGCCGATAGCGGAGAGCGACGACGCACGAGACATCGCCGGCATTTGCATTGTGCCAATCGAGCGGCGCTCTGGCCCTCCCAGACGCATTGCTGAGGGCACGATAGCATTCTGGAGTCAGTGCTAAGCAACAGCCATGCTCTCTCCTCAGACAGATGGCGCTTTGGAGTTGTTTGGGCTTCGTGTTCTGTTCGCTCTGGCGCTTTACGCTTTTCTGGCCGTCCTGTTGGGCACGCTCTTGCGCGAACGACCCGCAGAGACCCTCTCACATCCACCAACCGCTTGGCTCATGCCGGCAGGAGACCGCACGCCGAACAGCGGCCTTTGCTACGCTATCCGGTCAGGTGTTTGGATCGGCCGAGATCCACACTGCGCGATCTGCATCAACGATACATCCGTCGGCGAACGCCACGCCCGCATGACTTGGGCAGAGGACGCGCAGACATGGTATATCGAGGACGACTTGAGCGAGAGCGGGACGTTCGTCAACGGCCAGCGCATCTCTCGCGCGCCGCTCGCTGATGGCGATGTGATCCAAGTAGGGGGCTATCGGCTGGTATTTCTGCGCGATCCGAGACAGACCGCCGATGCACCGCCGGTCATATCGTCATCGGTCCTATCAACCGTGCGTCATCCGTAGCGACGATTTCAGTCCCCAGGCGCTCGCCGCGCAGGGCGGCAAGTACACTGCCGGCGGCCAGGCCGGAGAAGATGCGCACGGTGATCGTTGGATGCGCCATCGCCAGGGCCAGCATGTCGCGCACCTTCGCGGCCATGCCGCCGGTGACGTCGGCCCCGCGCGCGCCGCCCACCCCCGCGCGCAGACCATCCCATTCGCGCGGCGTGATGCGCTGGATGACTGCATCCTGTCCTTGCGTTGGCGGAAAGCGCGTATAGACGCCCTCCGTCTCGCCGGCCAGCAGCACGTGGGTCACCGGCATCTCCTGCGCCAAATACGCGAATACCTCTTCCGTAGAGATGATCGTGCCGCCGCGGGCGGTGTCAAAGGCCACGTCGCCCATCACCAGCGGCAGCAACCCGCTGTCCAGCGCAGCGCGGATCGGCGCCGTATCTAGATAGACCAGCCGACCGTCTCGACAGCGTGCGCTGGCCGAAGGGCAGAAACTGATCACCGGCAGGCCGGCGTCGTGCAGCGCGTCGGCCACGATCCGGTTCAGGCGCGCGGCAGCCACGCTCACCTCGGCGAACCCTCGCCAGCCGGCCGCGTCGCGCACGCCGGCGCGTGTGCCGTAGCGTTGGGCCGCCGCATGGCCGAAGGAGCCACTGCCGTGACCGACCAAGAGCTTTGCTTGCGCCTCTCGCTCCGACCACCATGCCCCAATCTCCTCCGCCAGCCGCCGGATGACATCCATGCGCGGCGTGTTCTCGCGCGTCTTGTCGGTGATCAACGAACCACCGAGCTTCAACAGGAACATCACGACGCGGGGATTGTATCAACCGACATGGGTTCATATAATCCCAAAACGATGTCCACCGCATCCACCCTGCGCGCCGACCCGCACAAAGACTACCTGGATGCCTTCCTACGCTGCTACTGGTTTGCGCCGCCGGTGGCGCTCTGGCGCGCCATCGAAGCCAAAGCGCTGAGCGCGCTGGCATTCCCGTCCCCGCTGCTGGATTTCGGCTGTGGCGATGGCCTGTTCACCCAGGCCCTGTTCGGCCAGACCGACGGCCTATACGGCTGCGACATCGCGCCGTGCGAGCTGCCATCAGCACGCGACAGCGGCATCTATCGCCACGGCGTGCAGTTCGCTGACGGCCATCATCTCCCTTACCGCGATGGCGCCTTCGGGACGGTATACAGCAACTCCGTGATCGAGCACATCCCGGATCCACAGAACGTGCTGCCCGAGCTGGCCCGCGTGCTGCGTCCCGGCGGGCTGCTGGTGCTGACCGTCCCCAGCGATCACTTTCGCCGGCTGCTCGACGGCGTGGCGTGCGCCGCGGATAAACAGGCTGCGGAGCGCTATGCGCGCAGCGTAGACGCGCTGCTGGCGCATTACCACTATCACACCGCCGACGAATGGCGCGTGCTGCTGGCCGGCGTCGGCGTCAAGCTGACGTATGTCGGCTACTACGTCGCGCCAGAGGCGGTGCGTGCGTGGGATCGCATGAACCGGCAGTTTGGCATCGGGCGGCGCTCGCTATTTAACCTGCTTGTCTCGCCGCGATTGCGCCGGCTGGGCTACCAGAAGGTGATGGCGCGCGCGGTATATCGCTACCTCTTGCCAAGGCTGCGTCCCTACTACGACATGCCGGCCCGCGATCAAGGTGGCGGGATGCTGGTGGTGGGGGAGAAGTTGCGCTAAAACACTCTAAGACCTAAAATTCAGACTACATAGCAGCGACGAGGGAGGTGACCATATCGGCGGAGCGATCGAACACCAAGTAGTAACTAGTAACTTGTTCCTAACCCCTGCTTAATAGGCCTGAGCGATTCCTAACAGATCCTTAAAGGAGGTTAAGAGATGAAGAGCGCCAAAAAGCTTACGCGACGAGAGCTACTTAGGTTGTCCGCCTTTGCGAGTAGCAGCATGATACTTGCTGCCTGCGGAGTTCAAACAGCGCCACAACAGCCAACTCCTCAAACTGAGCCAGCGTCGACAGGGCAGACTACTCAGCCATCTGCTCCAACAACTGCCCCAGCAGCACCAGCCGGCGGTACCGTCCAAGTGCTTCATCGGCAGGAGTACTTCAAAGCGCTAGAGACCGAACTCAAGAAGCAAACCGAAGAGTTCATCGCCAGTCTGGGCTACACACCTGATGTGTCCACGGTTAACCCAGAGGTGTTTGGGGATTTCATCGCCAAGATGCAAGCAGCTGTTGCAGCAGGGAACCCTCCCGACCTTGCCTATCACGGCAACAGCGTCTCGATACTTTACGACTCCGACATCGTCGAGGACGTCACCGAGATTGTCGACGAGCTGACTGCCAAGTATGGTGAAGTCGTGCCAGCCAGTGCACCTCGCAATGCGCGTTTCAATGGTCGGTGGTGGTCGGTACCTTTTATCACCCATTCTGGGGCTTGGTTTGTGCGCAAGGATGTAGCCGAGAAGGCAGGAGTAGACCTGAAGCAACTACCCAAGCTCCAAGAGCGGTTAGATGCTGCTGTCAAGATGTCGGATCCTGCTAGCGGGATGTATGGCTGGGGGATGACAGTCAACAAGAGCGGGGACGGCCACGGGCTGATTCAAATCGCATTCCAGGCCTTCGGCGGTCGTGCTGTGGATGAAACGGGTACCAAGATCACCTTCAATTCACCGGAGACTATTGCAGGGGTGGAGTGGTTGGCAACTATATACACCGACGCAAAGTATAAACCCATACTGCCGCCTGGCATTGAGAGTTGGACCGATCCCAGCAACAACGAAGCTTATCTGGCTGGCAAAATCGCAATGACGCTGAATGCTTTCAGCCTATATGCTGCAGCAAAGCGTGACAACAACCCTGTCTATCCCAACACAGCGGTCTTGCGTTTCCCACTTACAAACGATGGGACAGTGGAGTTGAACAGCGGCTTAGCACAATGGTACACGATTTTCAAGGGCGTCAAACATCGTGACGTTGCTAAGAAGATCATCACACACTTCATTGACCCAGAGCGCTTTACGCCTTTGTCTGGACTGGGTGGCGGGTTGTTTATGCCAGCCTACAAGAACAACTGGACAGATGAACTATTGCAGCTAGAGCCTGCCTTCTCTACACTCAAAGAGATCATGTTCAATCCAACGGACTACACTGGCTTTGCATACCCAGCTCAGCCAAACGCTGCGATTGATGCCTGGTTTGCCACCGGGTTCTTGAGTGAAATGATGTCCAACATCATCACTGGCAGGATGACAGCTGCACAAGCAGTCAAGGAGGCTACGGACAAAGGCATCGCAATCTTTGAGGAGAAAGGATTACCCCAGAGTTAACTCAATCCAAATAACTACCGACTCCCGACTTGGTTGATGGCGCATAGCTGTCCTAAGTCGGGGGTCGGTATTAAATATAAGGAGGTGCAATGGCTCAGCAAATTACAGCTTCACAAGGACTATTGCAGTCTAAATCATATTCGCTTAGAAATAGACTTAAACTGTGGCTAGGCAAAGATTGGAGCACGGCAATAGTTTTTATAGCTCCTATGCTCATATTGATGATTTTACTTATTCTTTATCCATTTCTCAATGCTATTTACATGAGTATGTTTGTTCGCACGATAAATAGGCAAGAAACATTTGTCGGTTTAGAGAACTACAGAAGATTGCTCTTCGATACTCAATTTACTGAATCTATGGTTAATACTATTAGATTTACAATAATATCAGTAACTGCTAAACTTGTAGTAGGGTTAATTATTGCCTCTCTGCTAAACAGCAGAATACCTTTCCGCAGTTTATTGACGGGTTTGATACTTTTGCCATGGGTTGTGCCAGAAGTCGTCACAGCACTAACTTGGCGAGGCATCCTCGATCCGCTCTTCGGGATGCTCAACCCTTTGTTAAAGGGCATCGGTCTTATCAGTCGAGATGTAGGTTGGTTATCCGAGCCGGGATTAGCGCTCAGTAGCGTGATCGCTGTGAACATTTGGAAGGGCATTCCTTTCTTTACAATGCTGCTTCTTGCCGGCCTGAAAGCGATTGATAAAGAATTATATGAAGCTGCCGAAGTAGACGGAGCAAATGCCATTCAGCGATTTTTTAATATCACTCTGCCGAGCTTGCGCTATATTATCGCTGTTGCGGTTTTGCTATCAACAATAAATACGTTCAACACTTTTGGGTTGATTTATCTAATGACCGGTGGAGGACCGGGTGGAGAGACGCGTGTCTATTCTATCCTCGCTTATGAGCGTGCATTGCTCCAGAATCGCTTCGGGCCAGGGGCGGCTGTGTCTCTAATTACTACGCCTTTCTTGGCTGTCTTTATCTTCTTGCTAGCGCGTTTTATGCGCCCGAGTGCCGAGCAAAAATCAGATCAGCGGACATATCGTAGCCCTCTCGTCAAGAGTCAAAGCTTACCTTGGATTGCCATTATATTATTAGGAGCTGTTACTTTAATCAACGCGATAAGCGATCTAAGTTTACTAGATCTAATTATCTGTGTAAGTGTAACTATTATAATATGCACAATACTATTTATTTTTGCTAAGTTTGCCGCATTTTTATCTAATGCATTAATGCCTTGGCTTCTGCTTATCGGTATTACTCCGTTTATTGTTCTGTCGCTGTTCAGTGGCGGAAGTCCTGTTCAAGGTATGGTTATAACGCTGACGGCTATCATTATTGTTCTCGCGTCCAGTTTACTTATTTACGGATTAAACCTGATTGCCCATCGTTGGCTGAGCTCAAGTGCGCGCCGCCGACTGGAGACAACCATGCGCTTGATGGCTCTGCTCCCGTTTCTGCTATTCGTGCTATTCCCATTCTATTTTATCATCACTACAGCGTTTAAAACCGATCTGCAATTTCAACAAAGAGTATCTATATTTTGGCCCGATCCATGGGTGTTAAGTCAGTTCGATACTCTGATTAATAAGACACAATTTCCTACATGGTTACAAAATACGCTATTTATCTCCTCAATTACAACGGCATGCTCGGTGTTCTTCGCTGCCATGGGAGCATATGCATTAGCCCGTCTCAAATTTCGAGGCGCTGGAACGCTCACCACGGCATTGCTGGTCACTTACTTACTGCCCGCCTCATTGATGTTTATACCTATGTATCGTATCTTGACTGGTTTAGGGGCAATTAATACACATATGGCTTTGATCTTAACCTATCCTACTATCCTGATGCCTTTCGCTACTTGGGTCATGATAGGTTATTACCGCTCTATTCCTGAAGATCTAGAAGAAGCTGCCCTTCTCGATGGCACTAATCGCTTTGGCGCCTTCTGGTGGGTAACACTGCCTCTGGCACTACCTGCCCTGTTAGCCATTACGCTCATCGCTTTCACTAACGCTTGGAACGAGTTTCTCTATGCTTTTGTCTTTCTTACCAGCGAACGATTGATCACCTTGCCTGTTGGGCTGCAAAAACTTATCTTTGCTGACCTCTATCCTTATGGTCAGTTAATGGCAGCTTCGCTGATTATGTCAGTACCAGTATTGATGCTTTATATGTTCTCTCAGCGATTCCTTGTAGAGGGACTCACTGCAGGCAGCATAAAGGGCTAAGCCCCGCGGAGACATCTGCCACAGGCGCAACGACTGCCCTTGGCTAGATAACGTCAGCGTAACCCACAGCTCAACTACGTCAACTGCCCAAGGAACACCTCAAATGGTTGCAGGTGTAGTTCAGAAACCCTTACAACTCCACCTTCGCGGTCGTGCGACGAGAACAGGCATTCGGCTTTGTCAGAGGATAGGTCAAACTGCGCCGTCTGCGGGTGTTCCGACATGTTTAAGACCACCAGGCAGGTCTGTGCTTCCGTGCGGCGCAGGAAGGCCAGATACTCCTGCGCATCTTCGTTCACTGGCTCATAGTCGCCGGCGAGCAGCGCCGGCGTGCGCTTGCGCACGGCCAGCAGGCGGCGATAGAAGTTCAGCATCGAGCGCGGATCGGCATCCTGCTCGGCCACGTTGATGCCCTGAGCGTAGTTCGGATTCACCGGCAGCCAGGTCTGCACACCTGGCGGGCTAAAGCCGGCGTTCGGGGCATTGGCCCACTGCATGGGCGTGCGACAGCGATCGCGCGTGATGCGCGCTGCCATCCGCATCGCTTCTGCCGGGGAAATGCCGTCGCTGATGGCCAGGTGGTACAGATTGACCGCCTGGTTGTCGCGCAGTTGCTCGAAGCGCTCTAAGATCAGATCGGTCATCCCAATCTCTTCGCCGTTATAGATGACCGGCGTGCCGCGCAGGGTGAGCAGCAGCGCAGCATTGACCCGCGCGATCTCTCATCGTGCTGACCATCTCCGAACGCGCTCCGCATGCGCGATACGTCGTGATTGCCGAGCACATTGCACGGCCAGGCCCCCGGCGGCAAGCTGCGCAGCCGTTCGGCCTGGTTGGCGCGCACCCAGGCTGGGGTAATCCGGTTCGTCCGCATCAGAGGAAAGTTGAAGACCAAGTGAAGCTCATCCTCTCCGTTGCCGTAATAAGCGATGTCGTCGTCTTCCCCGATCAGCACGCGGTCGCCCAGATAGGTATCCATCAGCGCGCGCAGTTCCTTCATCAGCAGGTGAACGTCGGGTTGACCGAACTGGTGTTCAAACATCTTGTTGAACTTGACCATCAGCGCCTGCTGCGCTTCGGGCGAACGGTTCTCGCGCCAGACCCGCAGCATGTCGATCTGCGAGAGATCGGACTGGTGATCTGGGTAATCCGGATGTTCAAAGATAGTGCCGATGGCGTCCAGCCGGAAGCCATCCACGCCCTGGTCAAGCCAGAAGCGGACTACCTGCCACATCGCCTGTTTCACTTCTGGGTTGCGCCAGTTGAGGTCGGGCTGCTGCTTAAAGAAGAAGTGATAGTAATACTGGCCGGTGTGCGGGTCGTATTCCCACGCCGAACCGCCAAAGGCTGAGCACCAGTTATTTGGCGGGCCGCCGTCTGGTGCTGGGTCGCGCCAGATGTACCAATCCCGCTTGGGGCTGTGCCGGCTGGCCCGCGATTCGATGAACCAAGGATGTTGATCCGAGGTGTGGTTCAGCACCAGGTCGAGCACCACGCGCAGGCCGCGGGCGTGGGCCTCGTCGAGAAAGCGCCGAAAGTCGGCCATCGTCCCATATTCAGGGCCGATGTCGGTGTAGTCCGATACGTCGTAGCCCATGTCCGCGTTAGGCGAGCGAAAGTGCGGGGAGAGCCATAGCGCGTCCACGTTCAGCGACTTTAGATAGTCCAGCTTTGCGATGATGCCGGAAAAGTCACCGATGCCATCCCCATTGCCATCCGCAAAGCTGCGCGGGTAAATCTGATAAAAAGTCGCTTGTTGCCACCAGCGAAGCTGTGTCATCTCAGAGGACCTTGTGAAAGGAGGATGCTAGAAGTTGATTTACGGTGGTCGTGGTGAAAATCTGCCACCGGCGCCGCTGGCCTGGCTCGAGTTGCCCATCGCTCAAATCCCTCTGAGCTGTAGCTCCTCCGCGCGGTGGCATGCCACCCAGTGATCGGGCTTGAGCTCGCGGAAGGCCGGCGCTTCGGTCTTACAGCGATCGATCGCGTAGCGACAGCGCGGATGGAAGTAGCAGCCGCTCGGCGGGTTGGCCGGGTCGGCCACGTCCCCTTGCATGATGATCCGCTCTGACTTGTAGAGCGGGTCCGGCTTGGGCACAGCCGAGAGCAAGGCTTCCGTGTAGGGGTGCAGCGGGTTTGTATATAGCGCTTCGGAGTCGGCCATCTCGACCACCTTGCCGACATACATCACAGCGACGCGGTCGGAGATATGCTGTACCACGCTCAGGTCGTGCGCCACAAACAGGTAGGACAGCTTGAACTCTTGCTGTAAATCTTGTAGCAGGTTGAGCGTCTGGGCCTGAATCGAGACATCGAGGGCCGAGACCGGCTCATCGCACAACACCAGGCGCGGGTTCAGGGCCAGCGCGCGCGCGATCCCGATGCGCTGGCGTTGCCCACCGGAGAACTCATGCGGATAGCGTCGCAAGTGGTCAGGACGCAGCCCGACGCGCTGGAGCAAGTTAACGATGATCTCCTCGCTGCGACCTTTTTCGTACTTGCCGTGGATCACCATCGGCTCGGCGATGATGTCGGCCACCGTCATGCGCGGATTCAAAGAGTTGATCGGGTCTTGGAAGATCATCGCGATCTCCTGCCGCACTTTGGTCATCTGCTCCCGATTCAATTCGAGCAGGTTCACCATTCGGGGCTGACCGTCAGGGGAGAGGACGCGACTCCTGAACAGCACTTGACCGGCGGTTGGTTCATATAGCCGGATGATCGAGCGGCTGGCTGTTGTCTTACCGCAACCGCTTTCCCCCACCAGGCCGAGCGTCTCGCCTTCTCGAACATATAAGCTGACGTCATCCACGGCTTTCACATAGCCGATCACGCGACGCAGCAAGCCCTTCTGGATGGGGAAGTATTTCTTCAAACTGTTGACCTGTAGCAGGATATCCCCCTTCTTCCCGTTCTGCGAAGCACCTGCCATGATCATTCACTCCTCATAGAGCAGACAACGCGCCCAGTGATTCTCGCCCACCTTGTTCCAGCTAGGGATGAGCTTATCGCACTTGCCAGGCATGAAGGCCGGGCAGCGCGGGTGAAAGACGCAGCCGGTCGGCAAGTTCAGCGGATCGGGCACCATCCCCTCAATCGAAGCGAGACGAGCGCCGGTCTTTGGACCGAGCCGCGGCACAGATTGCAATAGCGCCTGGGTGTAGGGATGCTTGGGGTGATAGAACAAATCCACGACCTTGGCGCGTTCCACCTGCTTGCCCATATACATCACCACGATCTCGTCGGCCATGCTTGCGATCACGCCGAGGTTGTGTGTGATGAACATGATGGCCATGTTGGCCGTCTGTTGTAGCTCGCGCATGATGTCCAGGATCTGCGCCTCAATGGATACATCCAGCGCCGTCGTCGGTTCATCGGCGATCAGCATGTAGGGTTCGGTCGAGAGCGCAACGGCGATCATCACGCGCTGGCGCTGGCCGCCGGATAGCTGATGGGGGTAGCTGTCCACGCGCTGCTCCGGCTTAGGAATCCCGACGCGACGCAACATCTCAATGGCGATCTGCCGCGCTTCCTCTTTGGTCACGCGCCGATACTTCATGATCGCCTCAACCATCTGATCGCCGAGCTTCTTGATCGGCAGCAGACGGTGGAGCGTGATGGCTTCGTTGAGATGTGTGCCGGCGGTGTAGACCGGCGTGAGCGAACTCATCGGCTCTTGGAAGATCATCGCGATCTCACCGCCGCGGATTTGCCGGATCAGCTCGCCGTCTGGATCGAGGGTGGTCAAGTCTATTACCTCGATATCCTTCTTCGCGCCGTCTCGATCTGGATAGCGCGAGTAGCGGTAGTAGAGGATCTGTCCGCCGGTAATCCGGCCGGGTTTGGGGATCATGCGCAAGATGGCGCGCGCGGTCACCGACTTGCCACAGCCGCTTTCGCCGATGATCCCAACCGTCTGACCGCGCTTGATGTCGAAGGTCAAACCATCTACGGCCTTGATCACACCACCGCGGATGTTGAACTCCACCTTGAGGTCGCGCACCTCCAGCAAAGTTGGGCGCGAATCCATAGATGGATTGACGAACGTCTGCCCTGCTAACGTCTGTGCGTTCTCCATGAGATTCTCCTAGCGACCGCTGTAGGGATCGAGTGCGTCGCGCAGGCCATCACCGAGCATGTTGTAGGTGAGGATGGTGAGCAGGATGGGCGGCACAACCCAAAGCAGCCAGGGCGTAAAACGAATCGCGCGTATGGTCGCAGCGTCCTGAAGCAACGTGCCCCAGCTCGTCAGCGGCGGGCGCAGCCCAAGCCCAAGCCAGCTCAGCGCTGTCTCGGCCAAGATCATGCCGGGGATGGAAAGCGTGGCGATCACGATCACATGGCTCATCGTGCCAGGCAGCAGATGGCGGAACATAATGCGCCAATCACTGGCTCCGAAGCTCTTGGCAGCGAGCGCATACTCGCGCTCGCGCAGTGATAGGATCAACCCACGCACCTGGCGGGCCAACCCGCCCCAGCCCAAGAAGGCCAAAATGATCGTGAGCATGAAATACACTGCGGTGGGAGGCCAAAAGACCGGGATAGCCGCAGAAAGCGCCATAAACAGTGGGATGTTTGGAAATGCGGACAAGAATTCGGTGAAGCGCTGCACGAACATATCCACCGCGCCACCGTAGTAACCGGAGACCACCCCCAGCGTCGTGCCCAGCACCAGGGTGAGGAACTGACCGAGCAGGCCGATCATCAGCGAGAGGCGCCCACCGTACATGATGCGGGTGAAGTAATCACGCCCCAGCGCATCGCTCCCCAGCAGAAAGATCCGTTGTTCGCTCTGGTCTGCTTCGATGCCGAACAGGTGGATGTTCATCGGGATCAGACCAAACAACTTGTACTCATCGCCTTGCACGAACAGGCGCACGGGGTATTTGCGGTCGGTGTCGAGCTCCCAAGTGCGCAACCGCCTAACGGGGTCTATTTTTCGTTCCAGACCATAGATGAATGGCGCGCGCAGTTGACCCTTCTCGTCTATCAGGCGAATGGCTGTGGGTGGTGCCTCCACGAAGTTGCTGCGGTTCTCCAGCGCGTAAGGCGAGATGACCTCCGGGAGAGCGACAAACGAGCCATAGAGGGCTATCAGCAGAATTGCGCCCAGAACGCCCAAGCGATTCTTCTTGAAGCGATACCAGACCAGGTCCCAGTAGCTCTGGCCAATGTCCTTCTTCTTAGCTTGGGTTAAAGGCGCTGTGGCCACTGCCATGTGTGTTCCTCCGAATCTATTCCAGGCGAATCCGCGGGTCCACCCACGCTAGCAACAGATCGGCGACGAGGTTGCCCACGAGCAACATGATGGTGAAAAACACGATGCACGTGCCGGCCAAATACATATCCAGCTTGCGCAGCGAATCCACAAATACCGGCCCGATCGTCGGCAGATTCAGCACGATGGCCACCAGCGACGAACCGACCACGATGCTGGGAAACACCTCTGAGCCGAGGATGGTGATGAGCGGGTTGATGGCGATGCGCACGGCATGCTTCCACGTCACGGTGCGATTCTTCAGACCGCGCGCGCGGGCCGCCTCGACGAACGGCTGGCCGAGCGTGTCCAGCAGGTTGCCGCGCATGATGCGCACGAGGCCGCCGATACCGGTGATCGCTGCGATCAGCGCCGGCAACCATAGATGGTTGAGCAGATCAAGCACCTTGCCCACGCTCCAAGGCGCATCTTGATACTCCGGCGAGAACAGGCCGGTCACTTCTAGGTTAAATACTATGATGGCAAAGTACAGAATGATCAAAGCCAACAAGAAGCCCGGCATGCCTAATCCTATAAAGCTAATCACAGAAATAACCTGGTCAACCCAAGAATATTGTCTAACCGCGGAAATCACGCCCAGGGGGATGGCCAATAACCAAGTAATCAGCGTGGTGGCCAAGGCAAGGATGATTGTGTAGCCCAGGCGCGCGCCGAGGATCTCGCTCACAGGCCGCTCGAACTCAAACGACTCGCCGAAATCCCCGCGCAGGAAGTTCGCCGCCCAGTTCACGTAGCGCTCTAAAAAGGGCTTGTCCAGCCCGTAGCGCACGCGCAGCATCTCAACCTGTTGCTCGGCGCTGCGGTCGCCTCGTGCGCGCAATTGTTCAACTTTTTGTGTCAGGAAATCTCCAGGCGGCAGCTCGATGATTACAAAACTCACAAAAGACACCAACACTATCATGATCAGCGCGTAGCCGATCCGACGAAGCAAGTAGTTAAGCATCTGTTCTTCCCGAGATTTTCTGTGTGAGCGCGGCGGACGAGGGGTATCCCCTCATCCGCCGCGCAGCCTAAGCGCCTCGCACGAGGTCAAGGCACCAGGCTTACTTGTCCATCCACCAAGTTGCCACGATCTGGTTGCCGGGAGTTGCCGGCGCCCATGGACCGACCACGCCGTAGTCGAGGATGTTGCGCATGTAGTTCTTGACGATGATCGGCATCGGTTGATCGCCGGCCACGCCGATCACAAATGGCCCTTCCTCGATGATTACGTCAATGGCCTCCCAGACCACCTTGTGGCGATCTTCGATCGTCTTCGTCCGCAAGCCCTTCTCGTAG
>Ga0308395_1000591_pt1 | contig 27941 bp, 22 predicted proteins | sample Hotspr20SampleP4_FD_202097 | JGI IMG/M metagenome (GOLD analysis project Ga0308395, IMG submission 202097) | Hot spring phototrophic mat microbial communities from Mushroom Spring, Yellowstone National Park, Wyoming, United States - 20050930_P4 ...
TCCGTAGAATAAAACGCTTCGCACTCTGGGTTAGGGACAAGTGGTTAGGCAAATCACCCCCCCCCCCCCGCGGCGGCGCGCCCCCGGCGGGGTGGTGTTGGGGGGGGGGGGGGGGGGGGTGGTGGGGCGGGTGGTGGTTGGGGGGGGGGGGCGGGGGGGGGTGGGGGTGGTGGTGGGGGGGCCGCTGCCGTTTCGGCTGGTGGGGATGACGTTGGGGGAGTTTCTGGAACGGCCGGACTGGTCGGAGCCGCCGGAGGCGGGGCGGTGGAGGGGGATAGAGCCGGGGGGGAGCAAGTCGCAGGTCGCAGGTCGCAAGTCGCAGGTCGCAGGGAGCAAGTCGCAGGTCGCAGGGGGGAAGGAGGGGGCTTTGGCGGTGCGGGGGGAGGTACCGGCGGCGCTGTTGCGGTGGTCTCCGGCGGACGACCGGCGGATTCTGGCGGCGTACTGGCAGTGGTTGCAGGAGCGGGGGCCGGAGGTGGCGTACACGGAGGCGCATCCGCGGCCGGACCCGGTCTTTTTTGAGGTGATGGGGGTGATCTATGCGGCGTCGCACGGGGAGGGGCAGACGGTGGTGCGGCGGGCGGCGTATCCGTATGCGTCGGTGTACCTGTTGGGGAAGTATCTGGAGATGCATCCGAAGTTGCGGGGGCGGTTGCGGCGGGTGCTGGAGCGGGGGCGGGAGACGATGCGGTGGAACGTGACGACGATTCTGCATCGGATGCAGGGGGTGATTCGGGAGTTTCTGCGGTATCACGGGTATGAGGTGGGGCGGTGGCTGCTGGCGGTGCCGGAGTCGTCGTGGGAGCGGGGGGAGGGGCAGCAGGACTTTGGGGTGCGGGTGCGGATACATCCGGAGGTGCTGATGGGGGAGGGGGATGGGGTGGTGCCGGGGCGGGAGGAGGTGGCGCGCGCGGAGGAGGCGTTGGGGTGGGTGCTGTGGGCGCTGTTTGCGTATGCGGAGGAGATAGGGCTGAAAGCGCCGCCGTTCTGGTGATGGGGCGGGGACGGCGGGCCGGGGCGGGCCGAAAGGCCCGCCCCGGCCCAGTTTTGGTACTTTTGCCCATAGCCACCTGCTGGGGGCGTCACCGCCTGCGGCTGGCGGTTGATCCCTTTCTCACCCTCGCACTCCGCCGTGTGTTCACCAGGCACACAACGTAGGGTGATGCGGTCACTCCTCTGCCGGGAGGTCACCTGAATGGATATTCAAACTCTCCCTGCAGCCCGCGCTGGCTATCGGGCCCAATCCAGACGTGGAACCGGCCCGGCTCCACCCCGCGCGTGCCGTTGGCGCGGGTGAAAGCCAGTTGCTCGGGGCGCAGGACGAAGGTCACCCGGCAGGTCTCACCCGGTTGTAACTCCACGGCCTGGAAATCCTTCAGTTCCCGCACCGGGCGGGTCAGGGAGCCCACCAGGTCGCGCACGTAGAGTTGGACCACCTCGCGGCCGGGGCGGGGGCCGGTATTGGTCACCTCGGCGCTCACCTCCAGGCGGTCGTGCAGCACGTCGCTGCTCAGGCGCAGGCTGGCATACGCAAACGTGGTGTAGGTCAGGCCGTAACCGAAGGGGAAAAGGGGAGCGGAGATCAGGTCGTTGTAGCGGGTGAGGAAAGCACCGTCCCGCCCCAGCGGGCGACCGGAGTTTTTGTGGTTGTAGTATATCGGCACCTGACCCGTCGCGCGCGGGAAGGTGACGGGGAGCCGTCCGCCGGGGGCGGCCAGGCCAAAGAGAACCTCCCCCAGGGCCGCGCCGCCCTCAATGCCCGGATGCCAGGCATACAGGACGGCCTGCACTTGAGACACCGGGCGGGTGATCGCCAGCGGGCGTCCGGCGAAGATGACCAGGACGACGGGTTTGCCCAGCGCGGCAACAGCGGCGATGAATTCCTCCTGACCGGGCGGCAGGCGCAGGTCGCTGACGTTGGAGTTCTCGCCGGAGCGGATGGGGTGCTCGCCCATGAGCAAAATGACGACATCCGCTTCGTGGGTCAGGTGCAGGGCAAGGTCGTTGTACTCAGCGAACCGGAGGGAGACCCCTTTGGGGGCAACCTGTCGCAGGGCCTCATCCAGCGGGGTGACGTCCTCCGCGTGCCCGTCCGGGCTCCAGGTGCCGAAGAGTTCGCTGCGGGCGTGGACGAAGGGGCCGGCGACCAGGATGCGGCGGAACCCCTGCAGGGGCAGCAGGTCGCCCTCGTTTTTGAGCAGCACCATGCTCTGGCGGGCAAAGGCGCGGGCCAGTTGACGCGCTGAAGGGGTGAGCAGGTCCCGCGCCGGATGGGACGGGTCGGTAAGGGGGTTTTCAAAGAGACCGGCGCGCTGTTTGATGCGCAGGATGCGGCGCACGGCCTCGTCTATTTCCGCCACGGGGACCCGCCCCTGGCGGACGCTCTCCGCCAGGGTATCCAGGTAGGCGCGACTGACCATGTCCATATCCACGCCAGCGTGCAGGGCCAGGGCGGCGGCGTGGGCGCGGTCCCCGGCCACCCCGTGGTAGATCAGTTCCGCGACCGATTCCCAGTCCGAGACGACGAAGCCCTCAAAGCCCCACTCGCCGCGCAGGACGTCGGTCAGCAGGCGGCGGTTGGCTGTGGCCGGGACGCCGTTCAGGTCAATGAAGGCCGACATGACGGTCCCCACCCCGGCGCGGACGGCGCTCTCAAAGGGGGGCAGGTAGACGTCCCGGAGGGTGGGCTCGGCGATTTCGCCGCTCTCGTAGTCGCGCCCACCTTCGGCCGCGCCGTACCCGACGTAGTGCTTGGCGCAAGCGACGAGTTTATCGGGGCGGGCCATATCCTCGCCCTGGAAACCGCGCACCAGGGCCTCCGCCAGACGGGAGCCCAGCAGCGGGTCTTCGCCGTTGCCCTCGGCGATGCGCCCCCAGCGGGGGTCACGGGCGATGTCCAGCATCGGGGCGAAGGTCCACTTGATGCCCTCAGCGGTGGCCTCACGGGCGGCCACGGCCGCAGCGGCCTGGCTCATTGCCGGGTCAAACGCGGCCGCCTGAGCGAGAGGGATGGGGAAAATGGTACGGTAGCCGTGAATCACATCCCGTCCGATCAGAAGGGGAATCTTCAGGCGGGATTCCTGTGCCAGGCGCTGAAAGTGGTTGACGGTTTCCACACTCCCCTGCTGCCCGGTCACCTGGCCCGTCAGGGCGCCGGAGGCGTTGAGCAGCGCGCCAACTTTGCCCTGGCGAATCATCTCCGGGTCAAACGCCGGGCCGGGCGACTCCAGGTTAAGTTGGCCGATTTTCTCCTCCAGGGTCATCTGGGAGAGGAGATGGTGGATGAAGGATTCGTCTTCTGGCATCCGGGCTCCTTTCCGCACAGGGATGAGGGTTCATGCCGGTTCAGAACGATTCGGCCCTCTCGGCCCACCACCTGCCAGCGGTCGCCGCCGAGGGGCCGGGCATCCGGGCATGCCCAGCCGCTGAGGGTGAGTTCGGCCACAAAATCCGGCTGGGCCAACCGGAAGGTGAGCGAGTTCAGGGTCTGCTCCACACCGCGCACTTCGGCGGTCGCGTAATTCAGAATGACGCCGTCCGTCACCTGCCAGTCCAGCGGCAGGATGGCCCCCTGGCGCGCCGCCAGACGGATCGGATGGCCGCCGAAGAGCGTCTCCCCCCGCCAGGCGACCGTCGTCTCAATGGGGTCGTCCTGGTAGTTGTTGACGAACAGGAACCCGCCCCGTTCGCCGAGGCTGAGGCGCACATCGGCCCAGTCGTTCAACTGGAAGGCGGGGGGACAGTCCATTTCCAGCGCCATTCGGTGCAGGATGTCCAGGTCTTCCAGGGTGGTGATGCGCAGCGCCGCGCCCAAGACGAGCACTTTGCCCTTCCCCAGCCGCTGGCCGAAACCGACCACATCTCCCTGACGGGTGGCGAAGATCTGCCCAAAGTCGCCGCGATAGATCTCCACGAAGGATACCGGCACGTCCGGGTGGCCGAAAGCGGTGATGCCGGAAGGGGTAAAGGGCGGGTCAGCGCGCACTTCGGTCAGGCCGAGGGCATCGTGCAGCAGGGTACAGGGGGTGCCGTCGTCCTCCTCCAGAGGTAGACGGCCGATGAGGGCCAGATGCCCCCCGGCGCGGGTGTAGTCCACCAGTTTCTGCTGGATGGAGGCCTCCATATGGCGTTCGGTCATCACCCACAGGGTTGGGGCTTCTGCCGGGTCAAGGGACGCGCGGGCCAGTTCCAGGGCGCGGAAGGGGCGGTGGGTGAGCGCCAGGCCACGGGCGATGAAGTCAAACAGGATGACCTCCCGCTGATGGGTGATGATCGCGGTGGCCTCCTGGGTGGCCGGCGTGTTCACTTCGGTCATAAAGTCGTCCAGCCGGAAGCCGATGGCGGTGACCGTCTGCGGATGGGCCAGGATGAGGGCCTCGCCATAGGCGGCCAGGGTCTGGGAGAGTTGGGGGTAGCGGTGGTAATGGCGGCGCAGCGTGCCGTCCTTGCGCACGGGATGGCCCCACTCGTGGCGTCGGACCGGGCTCAGCAGCGGGTCGTTCTCCCCGTCAAAGAAGAGGTAATGGTTGATCGCGCGCATCCCCACCGAGAGGCTCAGGCGAGCGTGCAGGTCGTAGAAAGAGGTCTGCGCGCCGCTGAAGTCCTGGTTGCCGCCCGCCTGGAATTCTATGGAGAACAGCGGCTGGTCAGGGTTCTGCAGAGTTCTGGTCATCTCGTTGACCAGCAGGAGTTCGTGGTAGTTGCCCTCGCCGATGGACATCGGGTAGACGTCGGTGGCGCTGATGATGCCCGGCAAGGTCATCACGTCGGCCAGTTGGGAGAGGCCGATGGGGAAGGTCTTGCCGCCGTTGGCGAAGCCGTGGATGTTGATCACCGGCGGCACTTCCAGGCCGTTGGCCCGCGCCTGGGCCAGCAGGAATGCGGCATACCGGCGCAGGTAGGCGCGGTAGAAACGGCGGTAATCCGCCACCGTACGGGCGGCGTGGGGACTTTCCGGACGGGTGAGCCCCCCCCGGAGAGCGGAGACCAGGTCGGAGGTCGGGTAGCGCTCCGGCAGGTGTTCCCCATAGGTTTGATAGAGGTAGTCGGCGAAACGGGCCAGGGTGTCGGGGTTCGTATCCAGGATGTTGCGCACCCACTGGGGCATGCCCATTTCGTTATCCAGTTGGACGAGCAGGATGCGTCCCCCGCGGGTCACCTGTCGTGGGGCCAGCACGCCGAAGACCGCGCGATACCAGCGGGCGACGCAGGCCAGGAAATCCGGGTGCAGGTAACTGACGATGTTCTGCGGCCTGCCGTGCTGGTCTACAAAGGCCACCTGGGGATAGCGCTCAAAGAGCCAGTCGGGGATGCCCTCGTTAATGGTCTCGGCCATGATGTAGGGGCCCGGACGGGCGATGATCCACAGGTCCAGGCGGGCCGCCAGGTCCAGGAAGCCCACCAGGTCGCGCTGGGGGTGGGTGTGTCCGTCAAAATCCAATTCGCCTTCGCGGAGTTCGTGCCAGCGCCAGGGGATGTAGGAGGCGACGGCGTTGAACCCGGCCGCCCTGAGCAGGCCGAGGCGGTGCTCCCACTGCTCCGGCGGGGTGCGGAAGTAGTGGAACTCGCCGGCCTGGAGGAGCAGAGGGCGCCCGTTCAGCCAGAAGCATCCGTGATGGAAGGTGAAATGGTCAGGCATAGGGCCTCCCTTCGGGTGATTGTTTTAGGTAGGGCGTAACTATCCAGGCTTCCTCACCCCACCCCCGCCGCCTGCGGCGGCACCCCCTCCCCTCTCCTGACCTTTAGTCAGGAGAGGGGAGGAGAGGGGAGGGGGTAGCGGCGAAGCCGCTGGGGGAGGGGTGAGGCTGAACAGTTACGGTAGGGCAACTGCTCGCAGTTGCCCTACTGCATAAAACCCAGAATTTTCAGGGCCTGCCGGATGTACGGGCTGCTGGTGTACACGTCCCAGACCAGACGGGTGAGATGGTTTTCAATCATCACCAGCGAAAGGCCTTTGTCTATCGCGTAGAGCGTCCGGCTGTACCATGGCGGAGTGACGTCCAGGTTGTAGGCGTCAAAGAAGCCGTACGGTCCCCAGGTTTGCGGGTGATGGTGGTAGAGGTACTCCACCAGAGCGGCGGTCTCGTCGGGCAGGAAGGGCAGGCAGGCGACGGCCGCGTAGATGGAGACGGTGCCGTCGTGGTGCGGCTCGCCCAGGCAGGGCGGAGCCCCGAAGACGTCGTACCCGTGCGGGCTATCCCCGGCGCTCAGGCCCCAACTGTGTTCGCCGTAGGTCTTGAAGCGGGAGGCGTTGGCGATGCAGAAGGCGCGGTGGGCCTGCGCCGCGCGGCGGGTGTTCTCAAACCAGTCCACCCCGTCAGGGTCCCGGAAACGGGCGACGTCCAGCCAGGCCTCGCTGAACTGGTAGGCGAAGAGCGTCCCCTGAGGGTTGATGATGATGGGCTGACCGTCGTGGTAACCGACGTCGCGGCGGAAGCCCCGGTAGAGGCGCCGCGCCATTTCCGGGCCGACGCGCGAGGCGGCCTGCAGGTACATCATTTTCTGCTCGGCGGCCATATCCCACTGGCCGATGAGGCCGGGCTCACCTGTGACGTAGTCGCCGTCCGCGTCGGGGTTGTAGGCCATGTAGAAGAGGGCCGTGCCCTCTTTCTCAAAGATGATGGCGTTCCAGTCCACGCGGTGGAGCAGTTGGGCGGCCAGGTCGGCGATTTCGGCGTCCTGGAAGTACGCAGCGGCGGTGAGGACGCCGTTCAGGCACAGCGCGGTGTCAATGGTGGAGTACTCGCATTGGCCGTACCGGGCCGCGGTCTGCATCTCCAGGAAGTGAGCGAAGAAGCCGTGCCAGTGGGCGGCGCGCTCCAGGAGGGTGCGGAGCGTGCCGCGCGTGACCCGGCGGGCAGTCTGCCGGTCAAGGAGGCCGCGTTCGGTAGCGATCACCCAGGCGGTGAGGGCGAAGCCGGTGGAAGCGATGGAGGCAACGGCGGGCTTTCGGGTGGAGTCAACCGTCAGGCCGAAGCCCGCGCTCCCTTCGGCCAGGTTGGTGAAATCCAGGAAGAACTGGATGGAGGCGCGCAGTTCGTTCAGGAGGAGAGCCCCGGCGTTCATCGGGCTTTTCGGATAGAGGGAATCACTTTTTCGTAAATCCCAGCCTCTCCAGCCCGGCAAGGATGTATCGGTTCTGCATGGTGACCCGATAGACCCGGTCGTTCTGGGAATTCGCCAGCATCAGCAGCGAAATCCCCTTATCTATGCCGATGACGTCGCGGGCGAACCAGTTCTCGGTCAGGTTGAAGGCATCCTGGAAGCCGTAGGGGCCCTTGAGTCGGTCAAAGGAGAAGTAGTAGCGCATGGCCTGCCGAGCCGGTTCCGGCAGGAAGATAATGGAGCCGATAGCGCCAGCAGGCGCGACGGTATCGTCCACCAGATGCTGGCGGTTGTCAAAGCCGGAGGGCGGCGCGCCGTAGCGGCCCTCGTAGCCGCGCGGGCCGTCGCAGGCGGTCAGGCCCCAGGCCAGCGGGCCGAGGGTCAGATATTTCTCGTCCATATTCACGGCGAAGTGATAATGGGCCCGCGAGGCCTCCACCGAGTTCTCAAACCAGTCCACGCCTTTGGGGTCCGTCCACCCGCGAAAGTCAATCCAGGCGTGGCTGTACTGATAGGTGAAGAGGGATCCGAACCAGGAGTGGATGAAGGGCCGTCCCTGGCCGTATCCGGCCTGGTGGCGGGTGAAGGAGAAGTAGACAGAGGGGTCTATTGGGTGCGTGGGTGAACCAGCCGCCAGGACGTAGAGCATCAGTTGCTCGGCGTAGAAATCCCAGTGGCCGGAAAAGCCCTCTTCGGGACGGTAGGCCATATAGAACATGTTCCGGTTGAAGTCAACGAACCAGGGCCAGTCCACGTCCAGGTAGATTCTCTCCGCTTTGGCCTGGGTCTCGCCGCCGCAGTAATCCCCGGCGGTGAGGACACCCATGAGCAGGATGGCGGTGTCTATGGTGGAGACCTCACTCTGCCAGGCCCGCTGACCGGTCTGCATGTCCAGGAAGTGGTAATAGAAGCCGTGCTGGCGGGGCAGGGTCAGGAGGGTATCCAGCGTGCCGTCAATCCGCTCGCAGGCTTCCTGACGGGAGATGTATCCCTTCTCCGCCCCGATGACGTAGGCCGTCAGCCCAAAACCGACGGAGGCGATGCTGGCAATGCCGGGCGAACCGGGGTAGCGGTCGCGGATCAGCCCGTAGCCGGGGCTGCCGGGCGTGGTGTTGGCCTGCTCCCAGAAGAACTGGAACGCGCCGCGCATCTCCCATTCTATGATGTCCTCAACGGGAGGCAACGTGGGCGTCGGCGCGGGGGTAGCCGTCGGCGGGAGAGGGGTGGCCGTCGGCGGGAGGGGAGAGGCCGGTTCTGTGACGGTCCCTTCCGGCGTCTGCACCGGCGCAGCGCAGGAGATGAGAAGAACCGTCAAAAGCACGAGGAAAACTTTCTTATTCACCGGCAATTCCCGTCCTTTCTACGGATTCTACGAACCACCTTTGCAGGACGAAGTACATCACCAGGAGCGGCAGGATGTTCAGGAACGTCCCGGCCAGTTTGATCGCCTCGTTCAGGCGGTCAAAGATGTTGACCGTGCCGGGCGGGTAGAGATTCTGGTAGGCCTGCACGAACTTGGAAAGTTGCATCGGCAGGGTCTGGATGCCGCCCTCCAGGAAGATGACCGTCAGGTAGGTCTCGTTCCAGTACCAGACGATGGAGAAGATGATGGAGACAATGTAGGCTGGGAGGGCGGCGGGGACGGCGATCTGGAGGAATACCCGCAGGTCGGAGGCGCCGTCCAGGCGGGCCGCTTCTTCCAGGACTTTGGGGAGGGCGAGGAAGGTCTGGTAGAAGATGAGGATGAAGATGGCGCTGCGGAAGCCCTGGCCACCCAGGGCAGGCAGCACCAGCGACCAGATGCGGCCCAGCAGGCCCAGGCGGCGGTAGGTGAGCATCTGGGGGATGACGGTGTTCTGTGGCGGGATGATGAAGGTGGCGAGGATGAGCACGAAGAGCAGGCGCTTGCCGGGGAACGAGTAGCGCGCTAGGCCGTAGGCCACGATGGAGCAGGCGATGACCTGGATGACGGAGGGCACAGTGCTGACGATGACGGAGTTCAGCAGCGTGCGGGGGTAATCCAGAACGCGGAAGGCGCGCACGTAGTTCCCGAAGTACAGTTCCGTAGGCACCCACTGCACCATGGGGTTGAGCAGGTCGGTGGGGCTCTTCAGGCTGGTGACGAGCATGAAGAGCAAGGGGTAGAGGTAAACAAAGCCGATAGCGACCAGCAGGGCATACACCACGACGGTGAAAATCAGGCCGTAGTGGCTGCGGGTGCCCAGCAGAAATCCGCGAACCCGATCCCGGTGGCGGTAGAGAAAAGCGGCGGCCTGTTCCAACCGGGCCTTCAGGGTCAGCAAAGTGGGAAGTTTCAGGGACAAGATGGTCATAGCGATTCCCCCTCCCGGCTGCCCAGGTTCATCCGGTGCGACCTCCGCGCGGCCGGAGCACGACGTAGATGAGCAGCAAAATCAGGGCCAAGGTGGCAAAGTACAGGAAGGACATCGCGCTGGCATAGCCGATGCCGCCCTTGATGTCGTACGTCTGGGCGTAGATGTACCGTACAATCTTGTTCTCGGAGAAGTGCGAGAGCGTGATGACCGTGTAGATGGCCACCACCACATTGGCGGTGGAGAGGGACGGCAGGGTGATTTTCCAGAACGCCTCCCAGGCGGAGGCCCCGTCTATTGCTGCCGCCTCGTAGATGCTGCGGTCAATCTTCTGCAGGCTGGCCAGGTAGATCAGAATCTGCACGCCGGAGAACCACAGGATGAGAATGAACGAGGTCAGCAGGTACTCCACCGGCCCGCGCAGGACGCGCGGCAGTTGCTCCAGGAAGGAGAGCACCACCGGCGAAGAGGCGACCTGTGGCACGGAGGTCGCGCCCTGGGAGACCAGTTCGCGGATGACGGGGCCACTGGTGATGACCACCGGCAGGAAGAAGACCGTCCGGAAGAGGCCCCGGAACGGGAGTTTCAGGTTCAGGAAGAGGGCGATAATCATAGAGAAGATCAGGATAATCGGCACGGAGACGACCGTCTCCACCGCGTACTCAATGAGCAGTTCCACGAAGGTTGGGTCGGTGAACAGGGCGTGAGTGTAGTTTTGCCAGGCGATGAAGGTCTGCTCAATGCCGGTGGCCGAGACGATGACTTTGTTCAGGCTGTAGCGGAACGTCTCCACCAGCGGCGTGAGGGTGAAGAGGACGAAGCCCACGATCCAGAGGGCGACGAATCCATAGCCCTGCAGGGCCTGACGGGTGCGGTAGCGGAGCGAGAAGCGGGGACGGGCGGACGCTTTCGCTTTCATGGCGTGACCTCTCTCAGAACGGCATCTTGTGCCGGGATGGTGAGACCGTAGAGTTGCACCGGGGTCTCGCCGTAGTTGACGATAATCTGTTTGCCGTTGCTGTAGGTGGTGGCGAAGACCTGGGGGGCCAGTTGCTCATGCCCGATGATGCTGGCCCCCTGAACGGGCGCCAGCAGGGCGTTCAGCCAGGCGTAACTCTCCTCTATCTGCGCGCCCAGTTGTCGGTAGGCGGAGACGTAAATCCAACCGGAGCGCGTCTTCAGAATGCGGGCCGTCTCCTCGTGGGTCAGGAAGTAGGAGGGATAGGCACCGTACTCGGCATGGCGCAACAGGTCGCCGCGCACGTCCGGGGAGAAGTTCAGCGCCTCGCCGTAGTACGGGATGTAGCCGGAGAGGACAATCGGCAGAAACGGGACAGGGCGGGTGGCGTAGATGTAACCGCTGCCGCTCAGGGGAATGTCGTAGTAGGCGCTGGCGTATGCGAACAGGTAGTCGTTGGGGGTGTAGAGGGCCAGCGGGACGGGGCTGGTGCTGAGCAGTTCCTGGTAGGCGGCAATGGCCTGCTCCCGGTTCAGGGTATTGCCCTTACGGAAGTCCGAGAACAGGAAGTTCCCGATGTGATCCAGTGCCAGCCCGGCGGAGAGTTTCTGGTTGACCTCACGGCTCAGCGAGCGGACGCGCGCCTGCAGCGCGGAGAGGTTGAAGTAGAAATTGGGTTTGCCGCGCCAGTATCCCCGCAGATAGTCGCCGGTGATGGCCATCGCCAGGTCGTAGCGGGAGAAGGCCCGCTGCTCCTCGCGCAGGGCGGCCAGCGGGTCAAGATACAGCGCGAACGTCCCGCCGCGTGCCCGTACCGATTCGGCCAGCGCCCGCAGGTCGGAGAGGCGGCCCAGATGGCGATCCAACTTCAGGCGAGTGGGGGGCATCGCGGAGGCCCCACCGGGCTGCCAGCCGTAGTAGACCACCTGCGGATTGGAGACGCGGAGTTCGGCCAGGATTTCCCGCATCTGCTCCACCGTCGTCATTGGGATGGCGCGGTACCAGAAGAGCACCCGCTCCCGTTCGGCCCCCAGGAATTCCAGGCGGATGCCGATGTTCCCCGACGGCATCGCCTGGCGACGCAGCAGGCCCTTCTCCAGCAGGTATTGCTGATAACTGCGGGCTATGCCGACGTAACCGGCTTCCGGCCCGACCAGGAAGCGGTAATGGAGGACAATGTCAAAGGCATTGGTGCGAGGCTGGATGACCGTCACACCGTCCCCGGCGCGGCTGGTGCGCTGGAAGTAACTCTCGTTGTAGATGAAGGCGTTGTAGAGGAAATTGAAGTTGGTGATGATGCCGGAGGGGTGCGCCTGGACTTCGGCGTAGGAAGCGCCCTTTTCCAGGATGGCCAGGTACGCGTTGCGCCCTTCGCCGTGCACCATGCCAATCACTGGCATAGAAATAGGGTACGGCCGCCGAAGGGTGGGGTCAAAGGGCATGGAGGCGAGCATCCCCAAATCCGGGCCGTAGTAGCGGCCGTAGAACATGTTTTTCGCTTTGGTCTGTTCGGTGAAGGCGATGATGGTGCCGCAGCCGTCGGGGATGAACATGTAACCATCTACTTCGGCTCGGCGCGTCGCGCCCATCCACGGGTACAGGTGCAGCACGCCCAGGCGGAACTCGCCCTCCTCGCGGATGGACTCAAAGGGCACCTCCACCCGCACACCGGTCTCCTCCAGCAGGATGCGGATGCCAACGGAGATGGCCGCTTCGGTGAAGGTGACCTGGGCCTGGATGCCGTTTTCTATCCGCTGAATCTCCAGGGTATGGTCGGCGAGGGCAATGGAGGCGCGCTTGGCATTGGCCTTCTGATCCAGGTAGTCTATGCTGATGCCGCTCTGGGCGAAGGCCAGCCAGGTGCGGTTCAGCCGGTCACCTTCCTGTTTCTCGTCCAGGTTGGAGTGCCAGAAGTAGCCGTTGCGCTTATCCAGCACCTTGAAGGCCAGCGTCTCCGGGTTGACGTACAACCGGAAGGCCGCGTTTTCGGCGACCAGGTCGTAGGACTCCGGAACGCCCGCATCACCGACCGGGGCCGCGGTGGCTGCCAGCGGCGGCAGGAGCAGGGAAAGGAGCAGGGATACGAGTACCAGTTTCCGGATCATCGCAACCGGATTTCCCGCAGGATGGTGGTGATAAAGTCAAATAACTGGAAGAAGAGCACATACAAGATGTAGCCCGTGAGCATCATCACGGCCATGGTGAAAAGGGTGATCAGGACGTTACGGACAGTTTCGTTGAAGGAATAGTTGTGGATTTCCTTGACCATAATGAAGAGCATGAGCGCCGTCCAGGCCCACATCAGGTTGGTGGAGAAGGTGTACAGGAAAACCTCGTTGCTACTCAGGACGTTAGAGATGAGGGCAATGGGCAGGGCAAACAGCGCGTAGGGGAAGAGGGCGTAGGCGGAACCGATGACCACGTCGCGCAGGCGGCCTTCTCCGTCGCTGATGGTGGAGACCAGGTAGTTGGCCGCGTTCCACAGCACGAGAAACAGGAGGGTGTAGACCACTTCGGTTTCGGCGTGGATTTCGCCGGGATTGGCGTAACGGTTGAAGATGAAACCGGTCACGTAGGGGTTCAGCACCCGCACCACGACCACCCACGCGTAGAGCAGAAAGGCGAACCGCAGACTGCCCCGCTCGTTGACCTTGATGTAGTAGAAACTGTCCGCTGGCTGTTTGATGAAGCGGAAGAGGAACAGGAAATCGTCCACCAGTTTCCGCTTCCGCAGGCGGGCCCAGGCACGGCGCAGGGGGGTCAGCCAGCCGCGGCGGCGCTCCGCGCGCCGGAAGACATTCCGGGCGACTGCGAGCCCCACGAGCACCAGCAGGCTGTCCCCCAGGTAGCGCTGGAGGATGACGTTGCGCAGTTCCCAGAAAGCCTGCGAATAGCCGTTGCGGTCTTCCGCGTAGCGGTAATAGACCTCGGCGCGGGCGTAGTTTCCCTCTTTGAAGTATGCATCGGCGATGGCCTGATAAGCCATGATGAACGAGCCGTTGTAGCGCAGGACCTCCTCAAAGTACGGGCGGGCTTCGGTGTAATACCCCTCCACGTAGAGCCGTACGCCCTCGTGGACCAGGCGGGCGAACTGAGTGGGACGGTAGATGACGAGCGCGTTCTTCTCCTGGTCCAGGACGTAAATATCCTCCCTGTAGCGCTCCACGGCCGACGGCTTGCGCAACGTGCCCATGCGCTGATCGCCCTGGTCTTTCGCCCCGAAGACGAAAAGCAGAACCCCCCTCAGGTTGTACTCGTAGATACGTCCCTCCGCGTCCACCGCAGTGACCAGTCCGGTGGCGTTGACGTGAATATCGCGGAAGTTGGCCGATCCGTAGATGTCGGGGAAGATGTTGTTTCCGGCGACGGTGAAGCGGCGGATGCTGCGCTCGCGGGCCGTCCCGGCGGTGACGGTGAAGACCATGGACTCCGGATCAACCGTCACGTTGGAGGGGGACGGAGCCTCCCGCTTGATGAACTGGGCCAGTTGCTCCTCGGTCAGGAAGAGGCGTTGCAGGATCATCTTGAGGGACATCGTGGCCTGGTTGGCGCCGAAGTAACCGAGGAAGCGGCCGTCCGGGCTCATCACCACCAGGCCGTTGGTGGACCCTTCGCTGATGATGTAGAGATTCTTGCGGACGTCCACGGCGATCTTACGGGGCAGGAACTCACTTTTCCGCCCGAATAGGGGCTCCTGCGGACGGCCGAACTGGCGGATGGGATTCCCCTCCCGGTCCAGGATGACGACGGTGTTGCTTTTGGCGTCGGCGATGTACATCGTGCCGTCCGGGTCCACCCAGAGACCGGTCGGCCCCTTCAGCAGCCCTTTGCCGTAGACAGCGGCAATCTGGAAGTCCGGGCCCAAGCGCAGGATGCGACCATTACCGGTATCGGCGATGTAGATGACACCGTCGGGGGAGATGAACATATCTTCGGCCCCGGAGACGGGGAGGTCAATCTCCGTCAGGGGCACGTAGGCGTCCTGGGTCAGGTACAGCCGCCCACCGGGACCGAGTGCCCAGGTGGTATAAGGGGCCAGCGCCCCGGCGGGCTGTCCGGGCACCCGGCAGAGGAGCGCCAGGATCAGCAGGCCAGCAATCATGAACCGTTTCATCCCTTCAGCCCCGAATGAGACATGGTGCTCATCACCTGACTCTGCAGGAAGATGAAGATGATGAGATTAGGCAGGAACATGATGAGCGCGGCCGCAGCGGCCATCCCCTGACCAGCGACGGGATTGGCGCCAGCGGTGGTGGCCGAAAGCGTGCTCAGGTAAAAGGCGAAGGTCTTCAGACTCTCAATGTTGATGTACAGCGCGGACGTATCGGCGTTGTTCCAGGTGGCCTGGAAGGTCAGAATGGCCATGGTCGCCAGGGCAGGCCGGACCATCGGCAGGATGATGCGCCAGTAGATTTGCAGGTCACTGGCGCCGTCTATCTGCGCGGCCTCAATCACCTCGTTGGGAACCGTGTCCATAAACTGCTTGAGCAGGAAAACGCCCACCGGCATCGCCAGACCGGGCAGGATGTGGACCAGGAATGAGTCTATCAGGCCCGTTTTGGCGATGATGAGAAAGCGCGGGATGGTCACCGCAATGGGCACAAACATCAGCGCGACCGTGTTGACCGCAAACAGCGTCTGCTTGAGCCGGAAGCGTTTCTTGGAGAGAGCGTACGCGGCCGCGCTGGAAATGAAGAGGGATGCCACCATAGAGGCCAGAGTGACGACGATGCTGTTGAAGAGGTAGCGGGTGACCGGCACATCGGAGATGGACATCAGCGAAAGCAGGTCGCGGGAGTTCTTCAGGGTTGGGTTCACCACGAAGAAGCGGGGCGGGTAGGCGAACAGTTCCTCCAGAGGCTTGAAGGCGGTGGAGAAAATGAAGATAATGGGCAGGAGCATAAAGGCGACCAGCGGCGCCAGGATGAGGTAAAACGGAATCTGGCTGGGATGAAATCCGGACGGGTTGATGCCGCTGGAGCGCAGGCTGTAGAGGCGGAACCGACGGCGTCTCATCGTTCCTCCTCGCTGCGGAAGAGTCGGTTGGCCAGGCGGGTGAAGAAGAGCACCATCAGGAGCAGGACGACCGAGATGGCGGCCGCATAGCCCATCTCGTAGCGCAGGAAACCGTAGTCCTCAATGTGGTTGACGATGAGTTGACCGGCGTACTGCGGGGTGGGGTTGGCGCCCGAGAGGGCCACCCCGATGGCGCCCGCCTGGAACGTCCCCACGATGGCCATCACGGCTCCGAAGAGCATCTGCGGTTTCATGGAGGGGATGGTGATGTAGAAGATTTCCTGCCAGCGGCTGCTCATCCCGTCTATCGCGGCGGCCTCGTACAGTTCGGGGTTGATGTCCAGAATGCCCGCCAGCATGGCCAGGAAGCCGACGCCCATACTGCTCCAGAGGGTCACCACAATCATAATGGGCATCAGATATTGGGGCGATTGCAGCCACTGGATGGTCTCCTGGATGAGGCCCAAGTTGAGCAGATAACTGTTCAGGTAGCCGTTCTGGTCCCCGCTGAAGAGGGTCTGCCAGACGACGGCCATCGTCACGCTGGAGGTCATGGAGGGGGAGTACAGGATGAGGGCCAGGATGGTGCGCGGCAGGCGCGGCAGTTGGGCCAGCATCCAGGCCAGCAGAAAGGCCAGCATGTACCCCCCCGGCCCCACAATGACGGCAAATTCAATGGTGTTGGGCAGGACATACTTCATAAAGATGTCGTCCTGCGTCAACAGAGTGATGTAATTGCGCAGGCCGATGAATTGGGGGAACTGGATGGTGTCAAAGTAGGTGAAAGAGAGCAGGACGGCGGCGATGACCGGCACGACGATGAACACGATGAACAGGATGGCGTAGGGGGCCAGAAACGTGTAGGCGCTCCCTTCCCGATGCAGCCAGGCGCGAAAGGAATTTCCCATGGCCTTCATTTCCCTGCAGCCTCCATCCACTGGCGAACGGTCTCAATGGTGGGGATTTTGATCTCCCGGACCGGCACGCCGTTGCGGGTGTAACCGAGTTCCTCTATCTTGCGGGCCATCTCCCGGTTGATGGTCACGACAGCAGTGTCAATGGCCACGCGCGGGTTGACGCCGTTGAAAACGATGCGGTTCCAGGCGTTGCTCAACTCGCGCTCCTGCATATAGGTGCCGGGCAGTTTGACGGGCTCCCGCAGCCACTCCCACTGCGCCAGGATGACGTCTTTGTGCTCCTCCGGGATGGGCAGATAGCGGAAGGCTTCTACGTTGGCCGTGTACCACAGGTACTCCCGCCCGTAGTTCATCATCAGTTGACGGGCGAACTCTACCTGCGTCTCGGTGGACATCCACCATTTCAGGAACTCCCAGGACTCCCGAGGCTTGTCGGTATCGGCCAGCATGATGCAGGTCTGGGCCGAGCCCGTCGCGTGGCGGAGTTGGCGTCCATCGGGCAGGACGTTGGCGGGGTAGAGGGCGATGCCCCAGAGTCCCTCAATTTCCGGTGCGGCGGTGTACAGTTTGATGTAGGCCTCTACATTGGAAACGCCCACGGGCAGGGTGCCGTTGCGGAAACTGTCATAGAAACTGACCGCGGTGAGCGGCATCCCATAGACGGTGAACTGCTCGGCCATAAACCGGATGGCGGCGATGGATTCGTCGCTCCCCAGGCCGGTCCGCAACCCATCGGGTGGGTACAACTCCCCGCCGAAGTTCCAGATGTAGGGGGCGGTGACCAGGTAGCCCTTCAGTCCGCTGCCCGTGGAGAGGGGGGTGTAGAAATTCATCCCGTAGCGCTGGAGTTCGGGCAGGATGGCGATGACCTCGCCCCAGGTCTGCGGTACCGGCAGTCCCAACTGCTCCAGAATGTCGCGGCGGTAGAAGGTGACCCAGAAATCCTGCGTTTCGGGGATGGCGTACACCGAGTCGTTGATGATGTAACTCAGGAGCGAGCCCGGAGAGTAGATGCGGATGAACGAGTCAAAGTCCTCAAAGGAGCGCAGGTCGTAGAGCGCGTTGCGCAGCGCCAGTTCGTAGGGGATGTTGGTGCTGATGCCCAGGGCCACATCCGGCTCAATGTTGGCGGCGATGGCCAGGGCCAGTTTGGCCTCATTGGGCATAATGGAGAACCGGACCCGGATGCCGGTCCGGGGGGTGAAGGTCTGGTCAGCCATCTGCTGCATCAGGTCCACGTACTGGCGCGGGCGGTTCACCCATACCTCCACCTCGTCCTCACTGGCGCCAATGGTCTGATACGGGGTGGGCCGGAACGAGTGGATGAAACGTTTGACGTTCTCGCTGAAGGCCGTCCACAGGGAAACGCGCGGCACGGGCGGGATGACATCCGGGGAGTGGACGTAGATTTTGTCCAGGGTGAGGGGCTGGTTCTGCAGGGCCGAGAGGACGCTGCCCAGCAACTGCGCGGCCGACTGCGGGCCTTCCGAGAGACGGTTCATGCGCACCGGGATTTTGTTGGGCTCCCGCGCCAGCAGGCGGATGTTCTCCAGCGCCATCTGGTAGTTCATAATTTCCTGGGAGTTCAGGCCGTTGTTGACAGCCTGAAGCGCGGCCTTATCGGCAGCCAGTTTATCGGCGATACGCCCCAGCCGTTCCCGGATGTCGGGGATGTAGTCGGCAATCTCCCACTCCCGGTAGCGGTCCGCCTGGTTCCCGGTCAGGCGTCTGATCTCCAGCGCCAGGTTGTTGATCTCGCGGATGGAATGGCGGATGTTCCGGATGGCCTCATCGTAGGGGGAGGTCGTGACTTCAATGCCGATGATGTTCACCCCCGCGTGCAGGTACACCCGGTAGGGCAGGGTGATGTTCTGCCAGCGGGTGGAATATCCGAAGGGCACTTCGTGGAACTCGTCAAAGGGGACGGCGCCGTTGATGATAATGCGGCGGAAGACGGTGAAGTTGGGGCGGGTGTCCTGGAGGGCGCGCAGGGTGATCAGGTAGAGGCCGTCCTGGGGCACTTCTACCTCATAGTACAGCGCGCTGCCGCTGCGCTGCCAGGAATCGCCGCCGATGGTGTTCAACACCAACTGGTAGGTGTCGTAGGGGGTGACGTCCAGACTGCGGTTGTAGAGCGGGCGGATAGAGACGTCGTTTTTGAACGCTGGCCACTCCGCCTCCAGTTCCACCCGAACGCCGGAGGTTTCGGGCACGGTCAGGCGGGCCAGATACTGGGCGTAGGAGATGTCCGGAGAAAAGGGCCGGAGATAAATGCTCCCCAGCAAAAGCGTCTCGCGGGTCAGCGTAAACTCAAACTGGTGCTCGCCGCGGGTCAGGTGGATGGCGAGGGGATACTTCCGACTGAAGTTGACATCGCGCAGGAGGACCTGGGTCCAGCGCGCCAGGCGGACGGGCGGGGCAGGAATCTGGTTGCCGTAGCGGTCCAGGGGGAACTGCCGGGCCCCGCTACGGTAATAGACCGGGAAGACGATGCGCCGGGCGTCCTCCACGGGCAGGTCACCGTCCACCAGCAGTTTCCCCTCCGGGGCGGTGACCAGCACGGTCTCGGGCACGGCAGCGTCAAAGGTGACGGTGTAGTCCCCCTCTTCGGGGATGGAAACGGTGAAGCGGACGCTGTCGCCCGCTTCCAGTTGGACACAGGGCTTATCGTACTGCCGGGCCAGGTCGCTGCTGGCCAGGGGGAGGCCGAAGGCGTCGGCGCGCACTTCCAGGACGGGGCCCGCCGGGTCGGAGGCGTCCCGAATGGGCCGGGAGCGGAGGGGTGCGCTCCCCGCGGCGGATGCTGGCACCCCCTGGACGGCCAGCAGGAGGAGCAGGAACAGAACTCTCATCAAGGCAGGCGCTTTCATCCGCAGGCCACTTGTGAAAGGAGGGGGCTGTGGAGGCCACAGCCCCCTCCTGGTTGGGACGGGCTTACGGCTTCAGTTCGGCCCGGGCCGCGTCCAGCAACTTGTTGGCGAACTCCTCCAACTGGGCGGAGTAGTCCTCGTACTTGAACTTGCCCTGGGGGGCGAAGTTGAAGATGTACCACATGTTCACGTCCTTGTCCTCGCCGATGTCAATGCCGGGCTTGCCCTCCCAGCGGGCGGCCACGTAGCCGGGGACAATCTTCGCCAGCGACTCCAGCAGACTCTGGTCCAGGTTCTCCAACGCGGCGCGCAGGCCGGGCTTTTCGCCGACGAAGGAGAGGTACAGGTTAATCGTATCGGCGTCCACAAACACGGGCATGCGCGTCGGAACCTGACCGGCTGCTTTGGCAATCTCCGCCTCGGCCATGTAGCCCTGGCGGGAGAAGGTCATCCACTTGGCGAACTTATAGGCCTCCTCCAGGTTGGCGGTGGTCTTGGAGACCACGATGAAGTCGCCCACCATCGCCTGGTTGCCGCCCGGGAAGCCCATAAAGTCCCAGTTGAAGGTAGCCTGCTGGGCGAAGGCCGGCACCATCCAACCACCGTCCCAGCGGACGCCGCACTCCTGGTTCAGGAACAGTTCCCACGGCCCCTGGGACTTGAAGTTGGCTTTCTGCTCGTCGGTGAGGCCCTGCCAGGTATGCGGGAGCATCTCGCTGGCCCTGGCGACCGCCGCCTTGAAGGCCTCCGAGTTGTAGTGCATGTGGGTGCCATCAAAACTGAACCATCCCAGTTTCGGGTCCTGGGTGTGCGGGTACCAGCCCAGGATGAACTCCTGCTCGTCCATGCCCAGGCGGCCCTTCCGGATGTCCGTCAGGGCCGTGACGGCGGCGAAGAAGTCGTCCACCGAGACGCCGTAGGTGGGCGCGTCCAGGTTGTTGGCCTCAAAGAGGTCAATGTTGACGAAGTAGCCCATCACGAACAGCGCCGCGGGCAGACCCAGCACCTTGCCGTCGTAGGTGACCGATTTGCGCAGGACCTCCGGGACGTTCTGCCAGTCCGGGTCGTTGCTGACGAAGGGCGTCAGGTCGGCCAGCCAGCCGTTCTTCACATAGAGCGGGGTCTTATCCGCCATGAAGACGTCCGGCAGCGCGCCCTTGGCCGCCAGCGCGGTCAGTTTGTCGTCCCAGGAACCCTCACCCGACATGTCCACAATCTCAATGGTGACATGCGGGTTCAGTTCCATGTACTTCTTGACCAGTTGCCGCTGGATGTTGTTCTCTTCCTCCGTCCCCAGGTTCCAGTTGGCGTAGCGAAGCGTGACCGGTTGAGGGGCCAGGGTGGGGGTGGGGGGAACGGGGGTGGGACTCGGCGCCGGCGGCTTGGTCGGCTCCACCGTGGGCGTTGGGGTGGGCTTCGGCGCACAGGCCGCCAGCATGGCCACCACCACGCTCAGAGCCAGCAGAGCACCCAGGAATTTCTTTGTGTTCATTTTACCTCCTCCTTGGTCTTTTGGGTTTTTAGGGTGATGACTGAACAGGGTTGAGGTGAGATCCGTTGATCTGCTCGGTTCCGGTGCACCTCCTTTCAAAGAGTTTCGGCCTGGGCAATGACCGGGTTGCCCATCACAACTTCTACCGTATGGGTCTGGCCGTCGCCGAAGGCCGGCACGACCGGCCCGGCGAGCGGCCTCCCGTCCACGGAGATGGCCTGGACGCCGCTATGGACGTGATGGGGGTTTTTGACATCAATGAGATAGACCGCGTTGCGGAATCTGCGCCGCACCCGGAACCCGTCCCAGTGGGCGGGGATGTGGGGGTCAATCCGCAGTCCGTTCTCCTCCGGACGGATGCCCAGAATCCAGTGGGTGGCAACCCGATGCAGCCACTGTGCGGAGCCGGTGTACCACGTCCAGCCGCCGCGCCCGTAATACTCGGAGGACGGCCCGTCCACATTGCCCGGGGTGACGTACGGTTCAGCCCTGTAGCGATCAATATCGGCGCTGCGGTTGGGCGGGCAGATGCGCCGATAGACCTCGTAGGCCCGCTCCGGCTGCCCGATGAGCACGTAGGCCCACACGGTCCAGGCGGCGGCGTGGGTGTAGACCCCGCCGTTTTCCCGCAGGCCCGGCGCGTAGCGGGTCACATAACCGATGTCGGGGCGGGGGCGGGTGAACGCCGGAAAGTTCAGCAGCGGGCCGTAGTCCTTCAGCAGATATTTCGTCACCGACTCCATCGCCTGGCGCGCCTTTTCCTCCTCCGCCGCGCCGCTGATGACCGCCCAGATGTTGGGCATCAGGAAAATCATCCCCTCGTCGTTGGCCCTGGAGCCGAGGGGCAGGCCATCGTCCGTGGTGGCCTGGAGATACCACTCCCCGTCCCAGCCGAAGCGGTTCAGGGCCTCCTTCAGGGTGAGGCGCACATCCTCACATTGGCGGGCGAAGGTCTCGTCGCCGCGCTGCCGCGCCAGGGGGATGAAGTTGCCCAGAATGAAGTATAGAAATTCCGCCACCCAGAAACTTTCGCCCTTGAGCAACGTCCCGACCGCGTTCAGCCCGTCGTTCCAGTCGTGGTCGCCCATCAGAGGGACGCCGCGCGGCGAGAAGCGGGAGAAGGCCCGCTCTATAGCGCGCTTGCAGTGGTCATACAGGGGCTCGGCGGGGCCGTTCAGGTAGGGGACCGGTTCGTCCAGAATCCCGTAATCGGCCGTCTCCTTCAGGTAGGCATCCAGGACGAAGGGCAGCCAGAGCAGGTCATCGGAGCAGTTGGTGCGCGGCCCCCCGCCGCGAATGGAGAACCACCAGTGGAGCACGTCCCCTTCAACGAACTGCTGGGCGGCGTGCAGGAGGATTTGCCGTCGGGTGTATTCAGGCTCGCTCACCAGGAAAATCTGGCAGTCCTGCAACTGGTCCCGGAAACCGTAGCCGGCCGAGACCTGGTAGAAGGCCGACTTGCCCCAGAGGCGGCAGGAGATGGCCTGGTACTTCAGCCAGTAGTTGGTCATCAGATTGAGCGCCGGGTCCGGCGTCTCCACATGTTCCGGGTCCACGAACCGCGACCAGAGGGCGTGCACGTCCTCCAGGGCCGCGGCGGCCTTCTCCGGGGCGGTGTACTGTTCTATCAGCGCGTACGGGTCCTCTTTGTCGTTCTCCGCCGCGCCCAGGGTGAAGACCACCTGACGGGTTTCTCCGGGGGCCAGTTCCACCTCCACCTGCAGGGCGGCAATCGCGTCCCCGAAGCGCCCGGCCCGCCCGGCCAGACGCTCCTGACGCATCGCCTGGGGGTGCTCTTCGCTCTCGTAGAGGCCGATGAAGGACTCTTTGTCGCAGTCAAAGGACTTGAGGGGTTCGCTGACCGCCATGAAGGCCGTGTAGGGCCAGTCCACATTGTTGTAGCGGCCTTTGTCATCGGGGAACCCCCAGAGGTACTTGCAGGCGAATACCGCCCGGCGTTCCGGTTCAGCCCAGGTCTCAATGAAGAGTTTGTGGAATTCCCGGTGTTCGTCGGGAGCGAATCCCAGCAGCCACTCCGCGTAGGAGGTGACATCCAGGCGGCGCGGGCGCTCGCTCTCGTTGGTCAGGGTGAGGGCCATCACCTCCAGCGGGTCGTGAGCGGCGACGAAGACGGTCAGTTCACTGCGGATGCCCGCAATCTTCTGGCGGAAGCGGGAGTACCCCAGCCCGTGGATGACCTGATATTCATCCCAGGGGTGCATCACCGGCTTGTAGGTCGCCGACCAGAATTCGCCCGTATCCAGATCGCGGATGTAGATGTATTTCCCCCAGTTGTCCTTGACCAGGTCCTGGAAGGCGCGCGTGATGCGGTTCTGTCCGGCGTTGCCGCGCCAGGAGTACCCGGAGCCGGTCTGCGAGACCATCATCCCGTAATCCCCGTTGCTGATCACGTTTCCCCACAAACGCGGGGTGAGAGGGGTGGTGATGATGTACTCGCGGCCGTCTTCGGAGAACCCCCCATAGGCTGTTGGGAACAGCAGGGCCATAGTGTTCCCCCGCTCAGATTACGTGATTTTGTACACGGGTGGCTTGAAGAGTTCTCCCAGCACCACGCAGGCCGCCCCGCGGGCCCAGGTTTCATCCCCGGCAGGCTCAATGATGATGTTCAGGTCATCGGCCAGGCCGTTGAACGCGTGGGCCCGAATTGCTTCCCGCATGGGCCCGAAACGCCATTCCCCGGCGCGAACTCCCTCCCCGCTGACGATGACCAACTGGGGGTTCAGGATGTTCACCAGGAGGGCGATGCCGATTCCCAGCCAGCGCCCCGATTCGGCCAGCAATCTTCGGGCCAGTTCATCGCCCGTTTCGGCCGCCGCCACGACGGCGTCCAGGGTTACGGGTTCCATGTCCGCCAGCATGGTCGGTTCTCCCCGGGCGATGGCGGCTCTTGCCTGGCGGACGACCGCCGGGTTGGAGGCCAGGGCTTCCAGGCAGCCCCGCTTTCCGCAATCGCAGGGCGGTCCGTCCTCCACCAGGGGGATATGTCCCAATTCTCCCGCGCCGCCGATGGTGCCCCGGTAAAACTGACCGTTGACCACAATCCCGGCGCCGACCCCTCGTCCGACCGTAACCACCACAAAGTGGTCCACGCCGTGGCCGTAGCCGAACCATTGCTCCGCGATGGTCAGGGTGTTGACGTCGTTCTCCAGGTAGACGGGAATCCCCAACCGTTGGGCGATGGGTGGGGCAATGGGGACATTCCACCAACTGAAGAAAGGGGAGTAGCGACACACACCGACCTCGCCGTCTACCACTCCGGCCATGCCCAGCCCGATGCCCAGAACGCGGGTGGGGTCCACTCCAGACTGGGCAATGGTCGTCTCTACAGCGGCGACGATAGCGTCCTGTACAGCCTGGGGGTCGCACTGGCCTTGAAGGGGAACGGTTTGAGCGTAGACTACGTTGGCATTCAGGTCGGTGAGGGCGCTGGTGATGGCCTGTTCGGTCAATTTGACCCCCACGATAAAGCCGGCCTGGTCGTTGATCCGCAGGAGGACGGGCTTACGTCCGCCGGTGGATTCTCCGGCGCCCATTTCGTGGACCAGGCCTTTCTCTATCAGGCTGCCCACGATACTGGAGACCGCGGCCTGGCTTAAGCCGGAGAGCCGGGCGATTTCGGTGCGGGAGATAGGGCCCCGGCTCTTGATGAGGTTCAGCACCAGGTTGCGGTTCATCTCTTTGATCAGGTCGCGGTTCCCTTTCCGTAGATGCATCAAAATCTTTCCCTTAAGGTTGCTTTTTTCACTGAAGTAAATATATCATGCTTTGGCCGATTTGTCAACTTCCCCATCCAGAAGGTTCAACGTGGAAATGCGTCCCTATGATTTTTGACGAGGTGCAGACGGGGTTTGGCCGCACCGGGGAGTGGTTTGCGGCCCGGCCTTCGGCGTGGAGCCGGACATCATCTGTCTGGCCAAGGGGATTGCCAGCGGGTTCCCATTGGGGGCGGTGGCGGCCCGCCGGGACCTGATGAAGCGGTGGGGGCCGGTCTCCCGCGGCACGGCCTACGGGGGCAACCCCATCTCCTGCGCGGCGGCACTGGCGGTGCTGGAGGTCATTCGGGAGGAGAACCTGCTGGAGAACGCCCGCGCGCAGGGGGCCTATATGATAGAGCATAGATAAGCCCTGCGTCATGTTGCGCGGTCGGCTGTGGTTTCTATTTGACGTCTGGTTTCCTCCGGGGTATAATGGTCTCAGAAATTCTGATGACCGGAGGGAATATGCGGACAGGTGGACCCACGGTGGTGCAGGTTCGGGAGCGCGGACAGTTTACGATTCCCGCCGAGGTGCGCCGGGAGATGGGCATCCAGGACGGCGACCTATTCTCGCTTCTCTGGGTGGGAGAGACGCTGATCGCCACCCGTAAGCGGCTGGTTGCCCCGGAGATTGCCCGTGTAGTGGAGGCACTGATGCAGCGGGAGGGGGTCACGCTGGAAGACCTGCTGGAGGGGCTGGAGCAGGAGCGGGAGGCCTACGTCCGGGAGCAGTATGGCCTGGGTTAGGGTCTTCGTAGATACGAGTGTGCTTCTGGCGGGGCTGGCTTCGCCCCGGGGAGCGGCAAACCTGATTCTCACCCTGGCGGAGGCAGAACTGCTCACGGTGGTCCTGTCGGAAGAGGTTCTGATAGAGGCGGAGCGCAACCTCCAACGCAAACTTCCGGCGGCCATTCCCTACTACCGGGAGTGGCTGGCGGCCTGTCCTGTGGAGCGGGTACCCTCGCCGACTCGGGAAGAGGTTCTGCAGGCGGCGCGGATGATTCATCCCAAGGATGCGGCGATTCTGGCGGCGGCGATGAGGGCGGGGGGGGATGACCTGGTCACGCTGGACCGCCGCCATTTTCTGGACGACCCGGAGGTTGCCCGGCGTTCGGGGCTGCGCATTGGGACTCCCGGGGATTTTATTGTCTGGTTTCGGGCCCTTTTGGAGCGGAAGTAGGCGGTGGGCCGGCCCTTTCGTTGGTGGCACACGTTTGCCATGCTTCTTGCAGGCGGGGGTGACTTGGCGACGTTCCAGACGGTGCTGGGGCACGTCAAACCGTCCACCACGGCCCGCTACCTGCATCCGGATGCGGGACGGGTACAGGAGATGAGCGGGGATGCGTTCAGGTCAGATGTCAGATTTATAGCAGACTGGGTGCTTTCTCCTCCGTAATCCATACTTGCCAGTGCTTCAAGGTCGGCCCACCCATAGCCCACCTCGGGAAGCGAGACCCCTCCAATCTCAATTTCTCGCTCCCGCACCAGTTGCCCTCCGAGTCTCTCGTAGAATTGCCGGGAAGGGTTGGCAGAAAGCACCCAGACCAGCAGATTACCTGTGCCAGCCTGAAGAAGTCTTCGGGCGGATGCCCCTACCAGCCTCCGGCCGATGCCCCGTCTCTGATAGGCAGGTGAGACGTAAAGGGCGTATATCTCTCCGCGGTATACCTCGTCTCCACTGCGCTCCGGCCCACCGCTGGAAAAACCCACAATCTCCCCCTCCCTCTCTGCCACCAGGAGAAAGCATTCGGGCTCCATGTTTTGAAGATATTCTTGTAAACGATGAGCGCTCTCTTCCCAGGAAAGTCTGGCCAGATATTCGGAGGGAATGATGCCCGCATAGGCGCTTTTCCAGGTATTAACGTGTACCTTCGCAATCCCTATGGCATCCTCAACGGTTGCGTCTCGTATCAAGAACATCCTTTCCTCCGACCTGCGCGGCAGATGACGGACGGGCTCATCGGGCCCTGCCCGGCCTCTGGACCAGAGGCCGAAACAGAAAGTGCTTCACTTGCACATTGTACATTGGAAATAGCCTCTGCACAATCAGTTCGCGGTTCACCAGAAGTACGACCAGAGAAATTGCCTGGATCACGTACCGGCTGACGCCGAACCCAACCGCGATTCCAGGGGCGTCCCCTCCGTAGATCAACGGGCCCACGGAGAGGTTCAAAGGGTCGGCCACCAGCAAGATGACGGTCAGGTAGAAGAGGATGTTTTTGAAAAACCAACTGCGCAGGCGGGCGATTCTCTCACCCATCAATACCAGCAGGTACCCCAGGAGCACTGTCGCCAGATTGCTGGCTCCAGAGATGAAGCCCCAATGGACTCCGGCCCTTTCGTCAACCGGCGTCCTGTATTGACTTCGGGGAAAACCCCATAGTGGATGCGCAGGGCCGCGTATTCGCCGTAAAACGCTGCCATTACGATGTGCATCCCCTCATGGACAACGGCGAAAATCACCGCTGCCAGCAGGAAGACCAGCCATCTTTTCATCATTGCCTCCTCCGTCGTGATGTTGTGCTGGTTGTTCATCCCTCACCGTTTGCCGGGAAGTGCCGGGGCCCGGGTTGGGGAAGAGGTTGTCCCCCTTCATAGCGGCTTGTTCAACGCAGAGACTTCTGCATGATGTAGAATCCCAATTCGGGTAGATATTTCACCGTTTGATACCCCAATCTCTCGTAAAGGAGTTTTGCCCTGGCATTTGACTGGTGAACGCCCAGTTCTATTGCTGTCATCCGAGACCGATAGTCACGCTCCAGCATCTCTAAGACTTGAGTGCCTATTCCTCTCCCCTGAAACTCTTCTCGGAGCACCAGGCTGTGAAGGTGCAGAATTTCATCCCTTTCTTCAATCCAATAAAAGCCCGCCAGTTGATCTCCCTGGTAGATGCCGTAGACCTGACCGACGTGCCCAAACAGATGTCTTGCCTGTTCCGGGGTTATTTGCATCAGTTCCATGGTGTGTTGAAGATAATCAGCGGCCTCCTTTTGCATCAGTTGGAAGAATTCATCATACTGTTCATCCATAGCAGGTTTGAACGTCAACATCTTGGGTCACCTCGCTGGCTCTGAATTCACTTGTCCGCGGATTGGGTGCACCCGGGTATCACAAGTCACAGGGCATCGCGGAGACGGATCAGCAAAGTCCGTAAGTCTTCCGTCTCTTCCTGGCTCAGGCAAGACCAGGGGGCATAGAAATAACGGTCGGTCGTCTCTTCCGCCGTCTGGCGGATTTCCTTTCCCGTTGGGGTTACCCGATACTCTCCTGCTTCCTCTGCAACCCAACCGCGCTGGATCAAATCTTCCAGCGCCTGTCTGTATTCATCCCGCGAATATCCGCGACGCCCTAAGAGCTTGTCTGAAAAGTCCTGGTAGTTGAGCACAATGTGATGAATGAAGCCGGATTACGGATGGCCCTCCTGCAATCACCGGACTGCCGAATGCGCAACAGCGCCTCAGCTGACAGCCAGCGG